>OIYO01000350.1_pt1 | contig 41181 bp, 41 predicted proteins | sample 1588191 | NCBI WGS metagenome assembly OIYO01 (sample SAMN03283275) | human gut metagenome | biome: human-associated habitat; material: feces | host: Homo sapiens | place: Peru | collected 2012 | reverse complement strand
TATACCATATTTACGTAAATAAGCCCAGCTTTTGCTGGACTTTTTCGACAGACTGAACCCTTGATATTTCAAGGGTTTTCTTGCGTTTATGGGGCAAAAATCAAAAAGCAGTTTTAGGGCACAAAATTCAATAATATGTTCGACCAAAGGGACTTGAACCGGGGATATGAAATTTTCCGGATTTAAAGTCCCTTTTTTCATTTCCGCAGCTTAACTATCTGCGCAATATGGAGGAAACACGCCAAAAAATCAAAACCGCCATAGACGAACAGGATGCTTTAACCGATGAGCTTTCCACCGCGATAGACGGAGCGAAAACTCTGACCGAGCTTGACGATTTATACCGTCCCTACAAGAAAAACCGCAAAAGAAAAAGGTCTTGAGCCGTTAGCGGAGGAAATTTACAGACAGGCGCCCGACTGCAAACCTCCTATGATGCTTGCGGCAGAATATATAAACCCCGAAAAAGGGGTTGAAACAGCAGAAGAAGCGCTTACGGGAGCTATGGATATAATTGCCGAAAAAATTTCCGACGACGCCGACATACGCAAATGTATGAGATTTGTTTGCCTTGCGCACGGTATGCTTACCGTCAAGGCAATCACGGAGGATATCGGCGTTTACGAAATGTATAAGGATTACAGCGAACCGCTCTCCAAAATACCCGACCACAGAATACTTGCCGTGAACAGAGGCGAAAAGGAAGGCATACTTAAGGTCTCGGTGGATAATGTCAAGGTTTTTGAAAAAAAGTTCTTGACAAAATCAAATTTGCGTGTATAATAAAATAGTAATCATTACTGATTTAGGTGGTTCAATGAAAAATTATTCACGGCAGCGTGAAACAATTTTACAGGTTTTGCATTCAACCGATACACACCCCACGGCATCTGCCGTTTATAACGAGGTACGCAAGGTTATTCCGAATATAAGTCTCGGAACGGTCTACCGTAACCTTGCGGCTCTAAGCGAAGAAGGCGTTATACTTTCTTTATCTGTCGGTGACGGATATGAACACTTTGACGGAAACAGCGCTCCGCACGCGCATCTGCATTGCAAACGCTGCGGAAAAATTTATGACGCTCCGTTAAAGCAGGATATTCTGTCGGAAACGGCAAAGGAAAACGGCTTCTCAAGCGAAACAACGGTATATATCGTGTACGGTGTGTGCAGTAAATGCAGAGCTGATTAAAATCAATTTACGGAGGAATTAAAAATGAAAAAATTTGTATGTCTTGTTTGTGGTTATGTTTATGAAGGCGAATCTGCGCCGGAGGAATGTCCTATATGCCACGCTCCGGCATCTAAATTCGCTGAACAGTCTGCGGAAAAAACATGGGCTGCCGAGCATGTTGTGGGTATAGCCAAGGGCGCGGATCAGAGAATAATCGACGGTCTTCGTGAAAACTTCAACGGCGAATGTACGGAAGTGGGTATGTATCTTGCAATGGCAAGAGTAGCTCATAGAGAGGGCTATCCCGAAATCGGTATGTACTGGGAAAAAGCAGCATTTGAGGAAGCCGAACATGCCGCCAAATTTGCGGAGCTTTTGGGCGAGGTCGTAACCGACAGCACCAAGAAAAACCTTGAAATGCGTGCAGACGCCGAAAACGGCGCTACAAAGGGCAAGTTTGAACTTGCGAAGCTTGCTAAGGAACTTAATCTTGACGCTATCCATGATACCGTTCATGAAATGGCAAGAGATGAAGCCCGCCACGGCAGAGCTTTTGAGGGTCTTTTAAAGAGATATTTCGGTTAATGTACAGGGTAATATATGATGGAAAACTATACAATATGTAATTGTAAAAAAGTAACCTATGCAGATGTTGAAAATGTACTTCACCGTGAAGTAAAATTTGAGAATGTGGAAAAAGCTTTTGAAGATGTTCAAAGGATCACAAAATGTTCGACCGGATGCGGTGGTTGCCATGACAAAATTATGGATACAATATCTAAGATAATGAGCAAGTAATCAAAAATAAAAGAGGTTTTTTACTATGAAAAAATACGAATGTCCCTGCGGATATGTTTATGACCCTGTTGTCGGTGATCCTGATAACGGAATCGCACCCGGAACATCATGGGAAGATGTTCCTGAAGATTGGGTATGTCCGATATGTGGTTTAAGTAAAGACGCATTTACAGAAGAATAATCAAACTATAAGAAACGGCTTTTACCGCGTAAACCGCGGCAAAAGCCATTTTTTTATTGCACATAATCCCGCTTTATGTTAAACTTAGGCAAGGTGATAAAATGGATATTATAAAAACGCTTACGGAAGAATTTTCCTTAAAACCGTTTCAGGTTGAAAATACCGTAAAGCTTATAGACGACGGCAATACCATACCGTTTATTGCGCGTTACCGCAAGGAGGCTACCGGCTCGCTTGACGATCAGGTTTTGCGCTCCCTTTACGAGCGGCTTACCCTGCTCCTCCACGGGGATTCCAACTCACGACATATATTCAGACCGTAGTTTCTTTATTACATATAAAGATTTTACGGTCTTTTTTTATGCCTATTTTTCCTCCTTGCAGACGAATACATAACCGAGTTAAACATCGGTAAAAAAAGAACAAGGAGGTTACAAAGTGAACTGTAAAGTAATTGCAATCGAAAATCAGAAAGGAGGTACGGGTAAATCTACTACGGCATTGAAAGCTATCTCTTTACGGTAATGAGTCGAGAGTGCATTATGAGAAGCTATGTCAATCAGGTTAAAAAGAATTATGATTACATTCTTATTGACTGCACCCCGTCGCTCGGACTTCTGCCAATCAACGCTTTTGTTTCGGCGGACAGTATTATCGTACCGAGTCAGCCGAGAATTTTGTCTACCAAAGGTCTTGACCTGTTATTGCGTACTTATTCGCAGGTAAAGCGCGGTATCAATCCCGACCTTAAAATCGACGGTATCCTCTTTACAATGGTGGACGCACGAACCGTAAATGACAGGTCGGTAATTGAGTCAATGCGCGAGACTTTCGGAATGAAAATCAATGTGTTTGACACCTTTATCCCCGCCTCCGTGCGAGTTACCGAAGCCAATATGGAGGGCAAAAGTATTTTTGCCTATGACGGCAAATGTAAGGTTGCCGACGCATACAAAAATCTGACGAAGGAGGTGCTGGATATTGCCGCGCGTGAAAAAGCTCGATTTAGGGATGACGGCTCTCGATGAGTTGTTTATGAATGACAAGGAACGAGCCGAAAATAAACTCCCGAAAATCTTTGATATCCCACTCTCGGAAATCGACGATTTCCCCGGTCACCCCTACCGTGTTCTTGATGATGAGGATATGCAGAACCTTATGGAAAGTATCAAGGACAGAGGGGTTATCACTCCTGCTATCCCGAACAATTTTGCAGAATAAACGGTGAAATTACAGCAATAAAGTACAAACCGGAAAGAAATGAGGCGAGATAAATGCCGAAGGAATTTGATGTAACGATTGTCGAAACCCTCAAAATGAAGGTGACTGTCGAAGCGGACAGCATGGAAGAAGCAGAGCAGTTAGTCAGCGACGGTTGGTACAGGGGTGAATATATCCTTGACGCGGAATGCTTTGAAGGCGTGGAGTTTGAATCGGCAGAGCCGGTAATTGACCTCAGCTACCGTGAGATGTCCGATGTATTCCACCATGTCAACGATAAGCATAAGGAACCCGTTTGCGGATATATCGTATTCTCTCCCGATAGCTTTGATAAGCCCTATTCCGAGCAGTCCCGAACCTATGTGGTGTCAAGCAACAACAAGGCGTTTATCAGCGGAGCCGGTGGCTATTCTATCTACGGTTCTTGCCTTGACGGAACCGATCAATGTGTCCGTCTTGAGGGATTGCGGTTTGCTGTCGGTAGTTTATTGATATAGATTATATTGTTTTTCAACTATACGTTATCTTTGACAAAGAATTATGTCGGCTCGCTTCTGATTTTGGTCCTTGTAATGCTTCCGTAATCTCGGTGATTCCGATTATCAAAAGTTTTCAGTTTGTAGTTTTTTCGGACAAATTCGGTATTACGGGACTTTTTTTATCTCAATTTCGGATTCAACTCCGATAAATACTGCAAGTGTCACGGTAAATATGCTGTGTTTTTGATATCAAGTTTAATTAAGAATTAACAAAATAACAACAGTTGAAATAAAAAGGGAAAATAGGCTCTATGGTTAACTTTTGTTTTATGTTCCATAATAAAACAATACTGGGTGCATTTCAAGCCAAAAAAAAGTAGTTCGTTCCCAAAATATTGACAATGATTTCTATCTACGATAGAATGAATAAAAAAATAAGCGGTTTTTATTTTTTATTGACAGTTGCATAAAAAAAAGAAGTGCAGTTTATCTATCTTCCTCTTGATACTGTCCCTGCGGACTACAATATTATGTATTTTATTGAAAACATTATTTATTCTGCAAACGGTTCTTGCTCAAAAAGTCGGAATGGGCCGCCAAATGATATCATTGATTGAAAGAAAAGAACAGCCAATGCCTTGGACACAGTTTTTGGAAATTGTGCTTTTCTTCAAATCAAATAATGACTTTGAAAAAGGAGCTAAGGCTGTAGCGAAAATGCATGTAAATATAGTTGAACAGGTTTTACTGCTTGAGTCGGATATGATTTTACATAAAAAAGGAAGGATAAAAAAATGATCGTTAATCTTATTAAATCAAGGCAAATGTTTAGTTTAACATTACCTAATAAAGTAAAAGGTCAATATTGGCTTACAGATACTGATTCAATTGGTAATCCTCGTGAATTAATAAGTATCGAAGCAGTAGATGGAACTTGGGTTTTAAAAAGTAATAAAAAAGTTTCCGTGCTCAATTCAAAAAATGAACCGGTTAATAATACAGTATTACAGCCACAAAACTTTTTTAATCTAAAAATAACTGGTGATGATGATAGAATTATGTTGTTTGCAGAAAGCATTGATGATTCTCGTCATACCTTCAAAAAATTATTTGCAAGAAAAAGCGATAGTTTTAATATAGGGCGAACAAATGATAATAATTTTTGCTATGAAAACAAATTTGTTTCAAGTAAACACGCAAGAATAATATTTGATGGAAAGAATTGGGCGATTTCAGATTTAGGTAGCACTAATGGTACCTATGTAAATGGTTATAGAGTTGAATCCCGCAATTTATTCCCCGGTGATTTCATTTATATAATGGGTCTGAAAATCATTGTTGGTTGTAATTTTTTAGCAATAAATAATCCTGATAATTTATTGAAAATTAATTCGTCAAGTCTTTCAGAATATAAACCCCAGGCTATTAAAGATAATATTGAACTTTCAGAAATGCCTGAAAAAAATTACTTCTTTCGTTCTCCTCGTTTTCACAGGGAGGTTGAACACGCGGAAATAAAGATTGATCCACCGCCTCAATTGCAGAAGATGGACACGGTTCCGCTTGCTTTAATGTTAGGACCATCAATCACAATGGGAATGACATCTTTGAGCACAGGCTTGTTAACTTTAAATAATGTGTTGGCTAACGGCGGAGAAATTACGCAAGCATTGCCTACTCTTATGATGTCTGTAAGTATGCTGCTTGGCACAGTACTATGGCCGATCCTGACAAAAAAGTATGAGAAAAAGACTAAATTGCAAAATGAAAAAAAACGGCAGGAAAAATATTTAGCATATTTAGACAGTATTCGTGATGAAATAAAGCGTAAATCAAAAGAACAAAGCGATGTCTTGAATGAAAATTTTATAACTTTAGATGAGTGTGCGGATCGTATTGCTCAGGAGAAACCAAATCTTTGGGAAAGAGCAATTGGGCATTCAGACTTTTTAAAACTAAGACTGGGTGTTGGAAATTTGCCGCTTGATGCAGATATTAAATTCCCCGAAAAGAAATTCACTATGGATGATGATAACTTGCAGGATGCGATGTTTTCTTTGGGAGCTGAGCCTAAAGAACTTGTTAATGTTCCAATAAGTGTTTCATTAGTGGATAATATGACGGTTGGAGTGTATGGAGACTATGTTCAAACCATTAATATGATTAAATCTTTAATATTACAAATGATTTCTCTTCATAGTTATGATGAACTAAAAATTATTTTAATTTGTGATGAATTTGAAAAGAATGAATGGAATTTTGCAAGATTTATTCCTCATTTTTGGGATAATGATAAAACAATTCGCTTTATTGCTACAAATGCAGACGAAGTTAAAGAAATTTCAGCATATATGGAAAAGAATATTCTTTCCCGCGGAGATGCGGCAAACCAGGATTATACTGAGTTATCTCCGTATTATGTAATAATTTCTACAAGCAAGACGCTAAGCGAAAAAAGCGATTCCTTACAACAACTTATTAAGTTTAAAAATAATAGAGGATTTAGTGTTTTACTTTCGGCATCTCAATTAAAGGATTTACCGAAAGAAACAAAAACAGTTATATTTGCAAACAAAGAAAATTCAAAAATGTTTGATCGAGAAGATACGACCGGTAAAAATACAATGTTTTTCGCTGATGCAGTTAATGAAGCTACAATAGATAATCTGAGTCAAGACTTAGCAAATATTGAACTTGATTTGAGTACACAAAGATATTATTTACCATCTATGATTACATTCCTTGAAATGTTTAATGTCGGAAAAATCGAGCATTTGAATTCATTGACAAGATGGAAAGAAAATAATCCGACTATATCTCTTCAAACTCCGATAGGCGTAGATTCTTACGGCGGTTCGTTTAACCTGGATTTACATGAAAAATTTCATGGACCTCATGGTTTAGTAGCCGGTATGACAGGATCGGGTAAATCAGAATTTATTATTACATATATTCTTTCGCTTGCGGTCAATTTTCATCCGGACGAGGTATCGTTTATTTTGATTGACTACAAAGGCGGCGGATTAACCGGAGCTTTTGAAGATGATGACAGAGGCATTAAGCTTCCTCATCTAGCCGGTACCATTACAAATTTAGATGGGGCAGCAGTAAAACGTTCTTTGATTTCAATCCAAAGTGAATTGAGAAGAAGACAAGCTATCTTTAATGAAGCAAGAAAAGTTTCTAATGAAGGAACAATGGATATTTATAAGTATCAACAGCTTTATAGAGATAAGGTTGTTAACGAACCCGTTCCACACTTGTTTATTATTTCTGATGAGTTTGCAGAGCTGAAAACACAACAACCTGAGTTTATGGAGCAGTTGATAAGCGCTGCGCGTATAGGTCGTAGTTTAGGTGTTCATCTGATTCTTGCAACTCAAAAACCAAGCGGTGTAGTAGATGATCAAATATGGAGTAATAGTAAGTTTAGAGTATGCTTAAAAGTTCAGGAAAAAGCCGATAGCCAGGATATGATCAAATGTCCGGATGCTGCAGAATTATCTCAAACAGGTAGATTTTATTTACAGGTTGGATTTAATGAGCTATTTGCTCTCGGTCAGTCTGCTTGGTGCGGCGCAGAATATATACCGACCGAGACAGTTGAAAAAAGCATTGATGACAGTATTCAGATTGTTGATAATCTTGGCAGAACCATGATGAAACTTAAGCCGAATAAGAAAAAAGCAACAACTGGAAATAAAGTAAAACAAATTGTTTCTATCGTAAAATATCTCTCGGATCTCGCAGTAGAAGAAAATATTAAAGTAAGATCATTGTGGCTTGATCCTATATCCGAATTTATCTTTATAGATGATATTGAGAAAAAATACTCTATGAGGGATAACGGTACTGTTTTAAATCCTGTGGTCGGTGAATATGATGATCCCTTTAATCAAAAGCAAGGTGCGCTCGCGATTCCATTTTCTTCTGAGGGAAACTGTTTGGTTTACGGAGCTACAGGAAACGGTAAAACAACATTTTTAACTACACTTTGCTATTCACTTATAAAAAATCATACAGCAGATGAAGTTAATGTATACATAATGGATTTCGGTTCGGAAACATTGAAGGTTTTTGATAAAGCACCTCAGGTTGGCGGTGTAATTGTTTCATCTGATGAAGAAAAGACTATCAATTTCTTAAAAATGCTTCATAGTGAAATAGAAAAAAGAAAAAGTTTGTTTTCGGAATTCGGTGGAGATTATTCCGGATACTGTAAGAAAAGCGGAAAAACAGTTCCAAATATTGTTGTTCTTCTTAATAATTATTCGGGGTTTGCAGAGCAGTTTGAAGATTTACAAGAATCTTTTACTCTCCTTACAAGAGATGGCGTTAAATACGGTATCTATTTTGCGCTTACAGCCGGAAATACAAGTGCTGTCAGATATAAAACCCAGCAAAACTTTAAGACAATGCTTACAATGCAACTTAATGATGCCACAGATTATTCTTTGGTAGTTGGTAAAACCGATGGACTAATTCCGTCAAAATACAAAGGCAGAGGATTAGTTGCACTGGATAGAGTTTATGAATTCCAGACTGCATATTGCAAAGATGTTGAAGATATTCAGGATTATCTGAGAGGATATTGTGAAGAGTTAAAATTAAATACCAAATCATTTGCAAAACCAATACCGGTATTACCGAATACGGTTGATATCGAATATGTTAAACCGGCAATTGATGGCATCAAAAATGTGCCTGTTGGTGTTAATAAGAAATCTCTCACGATAACAACTGTAAATTTGGCAAACAAAGTTATTTATCCTGTTGTTGCACAAGAATTGTATGAAACAGCAAACTTTACGGAAGAATTTATTAAAGTTCTTTCTGCAGCAACTAAGACTTATGTTGTTGACGTCGAACAATTATTTGATGATGAAATATTTGGTGCAAAGCTTATATCAAACAATTGTGAAAGTTTAGTTCAAGAGCTGTTTTCCGAAATGGCAGAGAGAAATAATACATATAAAGATGCTAAACTGGACACATCGTCATTAGATAAGTTTGAAGAAAAAACATATGTGTTTATTGGCTTTAAAAGATTTTGTGAACAGCTGACAGCAGACGGAAAAGAAAAACTTGGAATTCTGCTTGAAAAAGCAGAAAGCTTTTACAAATTACATTTTGTTATTATTGAGTCCCTTTCACAGTTCAATACATATTCTTATGATTCTTGGTATAAGCGACAGATTACCGGAGCAGATGGTTTATGGATCGGCGACGGAGTTGCGGATCAATATATGCTTAAAATCAATAAGATTACAAGTGAACTCTATGAAGAGGTCGGCAGTGAATACGGTTATGCAATAACAAGAAATAAGCCGACCTTGTTGAAGCTTCTTTCACCAAGGTTAGATGAGGAGGTCGAGTAAAATGGAAAAAGTTTTAGTCGAGATCTTTGTTCCGGTGCTTGACCGTTCTTTTGATGTGTTTATACCTTTACAGTCACCTATGTATGAGGTACTTGAACTTATAAAAAAGGCAATATCGGAAATGTCGGACGGTCGCTTTATTGCTAATCAAAACACCACGATATGTCATCGTGAAGACGGTTCAATTCTCAATATTAACTTGTCAGTTTATGAGTTGGAAATTCGCAACGGCTCAAAACTGATGTTAATATAAATATTTTAAGGAGGTCATTTATTATGGCAAGAACAATTCAGGTAACCCCTGAGCAGTTGGAGTCCGCGGCAGGAAGAATTGAAAGTTTAGCTGCTGATTATAAAACACAATACGATCAGCTCTACAGCGAAACGAATGCTATGGCTTCAACTTGGAACGGAAAGGACAATACCGCATTTGTTGATCAGATTGCAGGCTTCAAGGATGACTTCGAGAAAATGCATACATTAATGCTCAACTATGCAGATTTCCTTAGAAAAAGCGCAAAGGCTTATCGCGATACTCAGGACACGGTTGTTTCTGAGGCAAGAAAATTAGTAAATTAAGGAGGGTATTAAAATGGCAGACGGAATTCAAATTTCCACTCAAGTATTGCTTGACACAGCGGATAAAGTTCGCACAATCAATAATACATTAGACTCAAAGCTTGCTGATATCAACAAGAACATGAACGACTTGGAAGCCACCTGGAAAAGCGATGCTGCTTCCGACATCAGAGTTGCAATGAATTCTCTTAATCCTCGTTTTGAGGAATACAAAAATGTAGTAGAATCTTACGCAAAATTCCTTGTAAATACTGCTCAGAATTATGAATCTACCGAAGGTGCTATTCAGAGCAATGCAAGTGCATTTAAATAATGCCAACCTACCGCAAATGGGCGATGATACGCTCATGCCCATTTGCCTGAATTTGAAAATAATCAATAAGTACCATATAAGGTCAGGAGAAGAAAATGAAATATATAAAACGAGTTTTATGTTTAATTCTATCATTGTTACTTGCGATATCTATTTTATCTGCGTGTTCTTCTAAAAAAACAGATAATCAGCTTTATATAACTAAGGGCGAGTTTTTCTCATACTTTGTTCATGAAAATGGACTAACTTCTGATCTGTATACTTCTGAGGATATTCAAAAAAGTAGCGATGGTTCTGTTGAGGCAAACATTATTGTCGAATGGGAATATCTTCCTGAAAAGATAGCACTGAAAGATTTAAAAAAACCTGTTGAAAAAGAAATTGTCGTTATGGTATGTGCGAATGCTACATTTGATTTAAAGGAAGGTAATGTTTCAGATATTAAAGACGCTGATTTATTGGAAGATCCGCAACTTATAGCAAACGCTTATGCAAGTGGTTTCTTTGAATTGGAAAATGGGTATTTTGATGGTGCAGAGCATATGTCACTCGCAGCGTGCGAAGAAATCTTGAATAAAGCTCTTGAATATACAGCCAATTTTCATTATGAACCAAATACGGAAGTTACCGAAACAGCAGATGATGTTTTTGAACAAGACGATTCGAATTATTCTGATGACGATATTGTTCTGGAACCTTTCGGCGATGAGGGAATAAACAATATTGAGAATACAAACGCAGATATTTATGGTGGCTATAATAAACCGCAATTGTCTTTTTTAGAAGCGTCATCAAAAATTCCAAATATAATACAAGTTGATGAGAGAATGCCTGCTGTAAAAGGCATCAAGGGATTTAAGGGTGCAATACAGAGGGAAACATTTGAAAAAAGTTTAAGGAATCCTAATATAGGTGATACTGTAATTGTTAAAACTGGGGAGCTTATTTTTAGCAATCAGCGTAATTATCTTAATAGTGAAATAATAGGTATATTAGTTGAAAAAAAGCTGATTGGTAATGTTTATGAATGCGTTTTTAACTGCCCTGAGTTTGAAACGGCGGTAGAAAAAAAGAATGTTACAAAAGGCAATTATTCAAAAATAAATAAAGATAGTTTTAAAATTGAGCAAAATGAATGCAATGGATGGAAATTGGAGTTTTCAGTTACCGAAAACTCTATTAAAATTAATGCAAAAAAAGATTTTACCATCCATGAGACTGGAAGAAAGCAGGATTGGCAAAATTCTAAACAAACTACGACAGCGAACGCCAAATTTGAGATTGGCGATTTTAATATAGATGCAAATAATTTAAAAAGCTTTGCAAGCAAAAAAGGCAAGGGATATATAAAAATTACATATGACAGTAATATGGATTTTTCTTTAAGTCAAAGTTTGCGATATGCTCCAGATAGCAATCGAAATGGAAAATTCCCCTCCAATTGGAATAATTCTCGATGGACTGATAGTAATTCTAAAGGCGCAAAGACTATAAAAATAGCTAGATTTAGCCCGTCATTTTATGGGGTAGCTAGTGCAGATATATATATTTATCTCCAGATATCGGTTGATGGAAGAATTTCTTTTAGTACATCAATTGATGATGGTGGTGTTCAAATTACAGCAAATGGCGGCAAAATAAGTACTCAGAAATTAGGCACAAAAAAATCTGAGGCAGATATAAATGTAAATTTGCATGGACGGTTAGGTGTTGATGCAGCATTTAAAATTTTTACATTTATTAATGTTGTTGAATATGATGTCGGAGGGGATTTGGACGTAAGAGCTCTTGTCAACTTGTATTACGAAAATCAAATTAGTCAATCAGGTGTTTATGCTGATGAAGAAGGATTGAATGAATATAAGTCTGATGATAGTAAATTTAATTATTGTATTGGAATACTTGTTGAACTGGGAGTTTCTGGACAATTAAAAGATTCTGGAGTCAAAATGATCCTTAATTTGATTTCTAAAGGTGAAACTTTAAATTTTGAGAAATCGATATGGAATGGTGGATTCCACTATGAAGATGGGGCATTTGTTGATGAATGTACCCGAGGTAATGATATGAATGATGAATTAAAAAAATCAAAGGATGATGAAGTAGAATTAGAAGCATATAAAGTAGTTATAGAAAACGGAAATACTAAGACAGTTAAGTTAAGTGCTATTCCATCAAAGACTATGAATTTGCTTGATTCCAAAAACTCAATAACAGTAAAGAGCAATAACAATAAAGTTTGTACTGCTAAATATGATAAAGTTAATAAATTAATAATAATTGATGCGATTGGAGAAGGAAGCACAGAAATTGTTGTTAAAGCAAAAAAAGGCAGTTTATGGTGGAAAGAATCTTATGAGCAAAAGATCTCTGTAACGGTTAACGCCTCAACAGCGACTAATTTAAGTAATATGAGTTACATTCAGTCTTCTCCTCAAGCAAGATATAAACTACCGTATACATAATGATTTTGATATGAGGTGACAACAGTGGCTATAAACGTAAATGCAGCTAATATGCACGCCGGGCAATTATCCGGCTATGCAAATCAGCTTAGAAATGCAAAAAATCAATTAAGCAGCTATAAATCGTCAATTACAACGCATTGGCAGGGACAGGAAGTTACATATATTACCCGAGGCATTGATCAAACAATTGCTCAGATTGATAGTGTAATAAAGCAACTTAATAGTTTAAGTTCAGACATAAAAAACACAGCGACAGCAATTAAACGGGAAGATGATGCTGCGGCAGCTGCTGCACGTGCAAGAGCGTTAAAACAGCAGAGAATTCAAACTGCCCAAACAAATTATAACAGGGCGGTTGATGAATGCACTAATCTCTATAAGGAGAGAGATGCTTTGCAAAAAGAATTAATGAAAAATATGTCTGCAAGCAAACGAAATTCCTATATGAAAAAAAAGGATGAACTTATCAAAAAAATTCAGGAAGCAGAAAGAAACAGAAGCAATTGTTATAACTCATTAGCGGCGGCAAGAAGGTAAATATATTTATGAATAAGGTTAAGATAGTTAAAAGCAAAGGCATAAATCAATTGATGATAAAAAGCTTAAAAGGACAGCAATTAAGTGAACACGAAGTATATTCAATTAACAATAATGAAGTTCGCGGATTACTTCATTTAGATGTTATTGAAAAAAAGAATGCCTTTAAACTTTTTTACAATGTTACCGGATATGTAACATTCAAATATTATCTTTGCACGCCTTTAACCAAAGCTTCGTTTGCCGCAATGCTTCAGAATATTCTTGACTGTTTATTAGCTGTAAAAAAAGCATATTTTCATCAGCAAAATATGCTGATGGATTTTAGCCAAGTAATGGTTAATCCTGCAACCGGGAAAATATATTTTGTTTATGTTCCTATTCAGGGATTTGACAGCGAAAGTTCTTTAAGAGATTTTTTGCTTAACATTATACAGTATTCTACATTTGCTCCCGGTGAAGATACCGGTTACGTTCAGGACTATATTACTATTCTTAACAGTGGCATTAATTTTTCAGAATTTGAACTTGAGCAATATATCAAAAATTTATCAGGTGGAGGTTCTGAGCCAATGGGGCAAATTGAATGCCCGAATTGTCGTGCAAGGTTGTCAAAAGGGACAAGTTATTGTAATCAGTGCGGAACCAAAGTGTCCGGAAATACCGGCAGAACCGGCAGACATGTTTATGATCCGTTTAATGATAACGACGATGATGATAAACTGAATGACGATACAGGAAGGCAAACACCACCTGAAAAACACGACCGAAAAGATAATACTCAAGGATTAAGTGACGGAACGACGGTTTTGGGAGCAGATCCGGGCGGAACTACAGTTTTGGGTTCAGAAGAATTAGATACTCCTAATTTTCCTCATCTTATCAGAAATAAAAATAATGAAAAGATAATGGTCGATAAACCGTCTTTCAGAATCGGGAAAGAACGAAAATACAGTGACTATTTTGTTTCTGATAATAATGCAGTAAGCCGAAGCCATGCAGATATTATAACAAGAGAAAAAAGATACTATATTGTAGATTTAAATTCTACAAACAAAACATATGTCGACGGTCGTGCAATTGCTATAGAAAAAGAAATTGAAATTTTTGACGGAACAAAATTGCGATTGGCTAATGAAGATTTTGTATTTTATGTTGATGATAATAAGGATGGTGAGTAATTATGCCGTTTATGGTTGAAATGCATACAGATATAGGTATAAGAAAAGAAACAAATCAGGACAGTATTTGTGTTAAAGAAGCACAAACCGAAAAAGGTAATATATTGCTCGCTATAATATGTGACGGTATGGGCGGACTTGAAAAAGGAGAAGTTGCAAGTGCAACTATTATCAATACATTTTCAAAATGGTTTGAAAATGATCTTCCCTATCAGCTTTCAAGTGAAAATGCATTTGGCGAAATAGAATATTCTTGGGACAGAATGATTAAAGAACAAAATCAAAGTATTGCTGCATATGGACGAAATCATCATATACAATTAGGTTCAACTATAACAGCAATGTTGTTTTTGGAAGATGGAAAATTCTTGATCGGACATGTAGGAGATTCGAGAGCATACAAAATAACAGATAATGAAATTATAATTTTGACAGAGGATCAAACTCTCGTTGCAAGAGAAGTAAAAATGGGCAGGATGACTCCTGAACAGGCTGAACGTAATCCACGAAGAAACGTTCTATTACAGTGTATAGGCGCATCTAAAGTAGTTGAACCTACATTCATTTGCGGTAATTATAATAAAAATGAATGTTATATGCTGTGTTCGGATGGTTTCAGACATGTTGTTACATCAAATGAAATACAAAATTTCTTTGCTCCATCTCAGAACAGCAATGAGAAAATTATGAAAGATAATATAGTTCAATTGATTGAGTTAAATAAAGAACGACAGGAAACTGATAATATTTCATCAATACTCATTAAAATCATTTAAAGGAGTCAAATTTATGAAAGATAAAATATTAAGCAAAATTAAAACTGCAAAAAGTTTTCGCATATTTTTAATTGTATTGGCGGTGTTGTGCTTCTTAAGCATGATAATAATTCCAATGTTAGATATAGTTTATATGGGGATTTATTTTGTATTATCATTTGCATTAGTTATTTCCGGATGTGTGTATCTTATTTCATTTCAGCCTATTGTGAAAAGTGCGAAATGTATTGAAATAGCCGGTCCGGAAAATACAGTTGACGATATTCCGGCAAATCCAACCCTACCGAAATCGAAGATTTATTGTGGGTCAAAAGCATTTTTTTCAAATAACCCATTTACAGTAATCCCTTATTCAGAAATTGCGTGGGTTTATGTGCAAGTAAATAAAGTGTACGGAATTACAGTTGGAAAACAAGTACATATTTATTACAGAAACGGTAAGCACTTTATTCTCAGAGCAGATGTTGAAGAAATTAAGTGGTTGTTAGAGAACTGTTTGTTAAAATTCAACCCAAACATTATTATTGGTTATGGATTTGAACAAAAAAAGCAGTATAAAGCAGTTAAAAATACTTATAAAAATCAATTTTAAAGTCAGAGGAGGCAGGCAAATTGGCATTTGTCGGACAAGTAATAGATGATAAATACGAAATACTTAAATTAGTTGGACAAGGCGGTATGTCAAAAGTTTATCTCGCAATGGATAAACGATTGAATAAGCAGTGGGCGGTTAAGGAAATTGAAAAACGAGCAAAGGACAGAAATAATGAAATAGTAATCCAAAGCGCCATTGCCGAGGCAAATCTCATTAAACAGCTTGATCATCCGGCTATTGTTCGTATTGTGGATATTATTGATAACGGTAATGTTATTTATATCATCGAGGATTATATTGAAGGTGAAACTTTAGGCACAATTCTTGAAAATAACGGTGCTCAGCCTCAGGAACTGGTTATCGAATGGGCAATGCAGATTTGCGAAGCCTTAGAGTATTTACATACAAGAAAACCTGCAATTATATATCGAGATATGAAACCGGCAAATGTAATGCTGAAACCTGACGGAAATATTAAGGTTATTGATTTCGGTATTGCTCGTGAGTATAAAGACCAAAGTTTGGCAGATACAGTTAGCCTCGGAACAAAGGGCTATGCCGCACCGGAACAGTTTGGTGGGAAAGGACAAACTGATGCTCGAACGGATATTTATTGTTTAGGGGTAACTTTATATCATTTGTTGACCGGTCAAAATCCTTGTGAACCACCATATGAAATTTATCCGATAAGACATTGGAATCCGCAATTATCAGCAGGTCTTGAAGCAATCATACAAAAGTGTACTCAGTTAAATCCTGACGATCGATATCAGTCATGTGCGGAATTGCTATATGCTTTACACCATTATGAAGAATACGGTGCAGCATACAGAACTATGCAAAAAAGCAAGCTTAAAAAATTTATAATTACTGCGTCTATAACAGTTATATGTTTGTGTATTGGTATATTCGGACTGATTATGCGAACGGCTACAAATAATGCAGATTACAATCAGAATATTTTACAGGCTGAAAAAGCTTCAACTTCTGATGAAAAAGCAAATTATTATGCAACAGCTATTGATATAAAACCAATGGCAATAGAGGCATATATAGGTATGATAGAAGCATTTAAGGATGATGCCGCATTTTCTACATCTGAAGAGGAATTGTTAAAGAAAAATCTTGATGTCAATCTTGCACAACTCAGAACACAGGTGCAATATGCAGAATTAGCGTTTGAATTAGGAAAACTATATTGGTATTACTATGATTACGGAAAAACAGAAACAGCAGATAATCAAATAACAAGAATGAAAAGTTCTATTCAGTGGTTTGAAGACGCTGTTGAATACGGTGATGCTTCTTCGGATAATTATTTAATGGCTTCTACATATAAAGAAATCGGTAAATTCAACAGAGATATTACCTTGCAAATCGAAGAAGCAGATGATAAGGGGAAATATGCTCCCTATTGGGAAAATTTAGAGAAACTGACAGAACAGATTTCCAAGTCAAAAAATGAAAATGAAATAATTGAACTTGAAATTTATAAATTGGTTATGTATTCAATTGAAAATTACGCAAGAAAATTTAAGGCAGATGATATTTCACAAGAACAAATGAATTCGTTATATAAAGCGGTTCAGCAAGCTGTATCAGATGTTTCAACTTCTACGGACAAGACAAAAGAAGTGAAAAATGATGTTGTAGAAAGACTTGATTCTGCAAATCAGGCAATAGAAAACGCGTATAGAGAGTAGGTGGGATTTTTATGAGCGCAACAGCGTGGTTAATAATAGCAATCGTTGGATTTTCGCTTGCCGGAATTGCTTTGATAGTTGCCGTATTTATGTTTATAAAGATGAACATACCGTCAGTTATAGGTGATTTGACCGGTAAAACCGTTGCGAGAGAAATTAAGGCAATGAGAGAATTTAATAATTCTAAAGGTGACAGAAGGTTTAGACCAAGTAAAGTTAATCTGGAAAGAGGTACTTTAACGGAGAAAGTCGATACTTCAATTGATGATAAAAAAGCGATGGCAGAGGCACATGCCTCAAAAAGGCTGGATAGAACAGAAACGAAAGAGAACAAGAAAAATAGTAAATCTCAAAAGTCTAATGGAACTATCGGACTAAATGATTTTGAAATGAACCCTACTGATGTATTGAACGAAGGTAGCACGCCAACGGAAGTTTTAAGTGATAACTCTACAGAAGTTTTAGAGTCTAATGCCACGGAGGTGCTTAGTGAGAATCAAACAGAGGTACTTAATACAGATAATACTGAAGCTCTCAGCGAAAACACAAATGAACTGTTTGATGACAGTACTACTGTGTTATCTGAGGGAACAACAGTCTTGGAGAATACCGAAGAGCTGGGAAATAATAAACCGGTTTCATTTAAAATCATAAAGGATAATGTTATAACGCATTCAGATGAGGTGATTTAATGAACGAGTATTCTGCAAAGTATACACGATTATTAAAATTATCCAATTATTTGTTCGTTTATTTCAAGTATATCAGTTCTCTCCTGTATTTTTATTGAAAGAAATGACAAGGCAAGCTTAGCAATTGAAATTGTGTTTCCGTTGATATTTTGGGCTGGCTTGTTTGGAGAGCAGTTTTTGTTTTGGAAATCAAATTCAATTCGTAAGGAAATATTAAAAGCGAGTAATCAAAGGTGCTTGAATTCAAAAATCGGTTTGATTTCTATATCACAAAATCATTATGGTACTGCAGCGGATATAGTTTTTGCTGTTTCGTTTATAGCGTTATTGTTATTCACAATATTCGGAATAGGAAAGCAAACTGCTCAGCATGTAATTATTTTTCTTTTAGTTTTATCATTTAGACTTCATTGTATTCTAAACGGTAAAAATTTTAAATATATAAATTATTTTAAAAAGAGGAAGGTAAAAAATGATGTTTAAAGGTTTAAAGAAATCAACATCAAAAATAACGGCAGCCGTTTTAGCTGCAGTAATGCTTTTAACAATGATACCGTTCGGTACGCTTGTTAATGTTTTTGCTGCAACTGTAGATAGATATACCGTTACATTAACTGACGGTTCAGCCGTTATTGGTCTTGATGACGTTCAGATTACTCTGACTGATAAGGAGGACAATTCCAATAGTTTTACACAGGGTACTGTAAACGGCGTAGCGACATTTGAAAATTCTGTTGAGGAGGGCAAAACATATACAGTTTCAGTTGCTGAAATAATCGGCTATGAAGCTGTAAATGATTTTGAGGTTACGCCTAACAGTGATAAAACGAATGATGATGTTACCCTTGTTGCTATTGATAAGATAACACTTAGCGGTAAGGTTGTTGACGAAAACGGTGCTCCTTATGTAGGTGCTAAGGTTGAATTAAAAGATTATATTAACGAAACGATGGAAAGCGACGAGAACGGTAATTATAGTTTTTCAGTTTATAAGGGTAAAAACTATACTGTTACAGCAACGGCTAAAGAAGCAAAATATGAAACGACTTCAACTAATATCACACATCCTACCACAGATTATACTTGCAGTACATTACAATTTAATGTAAAGACATTTAAAATTACAACAAGCGCCGGACCAAATGGCAGAATAACTGCGCCTGAGAGCAACATTGAATACGGCTCAACAAGAACAATAACTATTTCTGCCGATAAGGGGTACAGAGTTGACAAATTAACCGGCGGCGGAGATGCTGAAAAGGCACACGGTGCACAAGAATATAGCTTCAACATTGAAAATATCAGTGAAAATAAGAATATTTCCGTAACATTTTATAAGCAAACCTATACAGTTTCGTTTGATGTTTCTGCTAACGGTAAAGTTACATACAATACAGACAAAACTGCTGAGGGCGGAAAAGTTACAGCTGTTACTGTAGATGAAAACGGTACAGTAGATTTTAAAGCGATTGCAAATTCTGCTGACGGATACCATATTAAAGAAGTGCGTGTCGGTGACGATGTAAAGTTAGAAAATGGTACAAACGAAATCACAGAGAAAGCTTATACCGTTCCAGAAGTAACGCAAGATGTTACTGTAACGGTTGTATTTGATATCAATATATATGATATAACAATTAATAATGGTGAAAATGGTACAATTGCAATTGATTCAGAAGAAATTAAAAGCAAAACTGTAGATTATGGATCAAATGCGACAATATCTGTTGCCGCTAATGATGGTTATTATTTAAGTAAATTTGACGTTGATGGAAGTGATAAACTTTCTGAGATAAGTGATAAAGATTTGTTTGAATACTCAATCAATAATATTCAATCAGGTATTCAAATTGATATTGAATTTTCTAAAAAATCATCAATCAGTGTAGATAATGTTATTAGCAATGACTATTTTGACATTACATTTAGTGATCCTGTTGTAAATATGAACAATACCTATATTGTTGGGAAATCTGGAACTATAACGATTACCCCTAAAAATAATAATAATATCAGAATCGTTAGTGGACAGTTTTGGTTTTTCGGATATCATAATACATACGATGAGGGGACAATAACATATTCTTCAAACAAAGATATTAGAACAGTTGAAGTTAAAGAAGGAAATAAGTGGAAAAATGTATTTATAGATATCTCTTTTATTGTTGATACAAAATCACCAGCTATTTCTAATATAACTAAAGAGCCGAACAAAGATTTTAATAATAAAGAATATACTATTACAGCTACTGTAACAGATGATAATGCCGGAGTAGATAAGGTATATTATTCTGCAACTAATGATTTTTCGACAGCTGTAGAAGCAAAATATGATTCTACTACTAATATAGCTACATTTGTAACAGATAATACAGAAAATAATTACGAATATTTTATTTGGGCAGTCGATAAGGTTGAAAATCTGACACCAGATAATAATGTAAAATCAATTCCGGTTGCCGTTGACACAACAAAACCAACAATTGATTCATTTGAATTTACAAGCAATTCCCTTAATGTTTGCGAATTCGGTACTTTCAGCAGTGATGATATAAAAGTCACAATTAAAGCCAGCGACAAAGCAAGTGAGATTGTGAATTCAGGAATCGAAAGTATTACCTTTAACGGACAAACTGTTGAATCAAAGAATTTCAAAAATGGTGTTGCCGAATTTACTCTGGAAGCAAAAGATTTTTCAGTTACTAAAGAAGTGACTGCTACGGCAACTGATAATGCAGGGATGGTAAGTGAAATTGCAATTCCAACAAGTTACAATTCAAATATCAAAAGTAACAAAATAACGATTTCCGATGTCAAGGCAACTGTTGAGACTTCAAGAAAAGATAATGCAAAATATATTAACGGAGAAGAGTACTGGTATGCCGGCAATACTGATTTTACAGTAAAAGTAGCAGATGAATTCGGAATCCAATCAGTCGTTATAAAAATGAATGGTATCGAAGTATTAGCCGAGAATTATAATAACAGTGCAAGTGCTATTACATCAAAAGAATATACCATTAATACCTCTGAAAATCCGATTGATGGTAAGAATGAAATAACCGTAGAGGTTGTAAATGTAAACAATAATTCATCAGATAACGGTGATTCAACCTCTAAGACGGTTTATATTGACACCACAAAGCCGGATGTTACTAATTTTGAAATTACCAGAGTCGGTGGAACTCCACTTGAAAAAGTTATTAATTTTTTGACCTTTGGTGTATTTTTCAATGATAAAGTAGAGATTACCATAACAGCACAAGATGATAATGCCTCTGGGGGCATTAATACAATTACCCTTTATGCAAATGGAACAACTCTTGAAACAAAAGTTGTTGATAATGAGAATAAAGCTAAATTCACTGTGCCTACAAAAGACATTACAGATGAGACAGTTCATTTCAACAAATTGCTTTCAGCAATCGCTACCGATAATGTTGGTAACAATACCGATGTTGCAGTTGAGCCCACAACTGTAAATTCGGATATTGCTAACAGCAAACTAATGATTGAAACAAAAAAGCCACTTATTGATGTATTAGTTTCTGTTCCGGCAAATAGCAAAAATAATGAAACGGCAGATAATAATGATTGGTATGCATCTGACATTGATTTTAATATCGCAATAAGTGATACTGATTCAGGAATAAGAAGAGTATCTGTAAAGATTAATGGTACGGATATTACTACAGATAAAGATAATAAAAATATTGCTGATGTATTTTACAAGAAAAATGAAACAACAAATCTTACATTTAAAGTAAATACGGATCAAGCAGTTCGAAATGAAGACGGCTCGTACACTATAGAAATTTTAGTCACAGATAATGCAGGAAATGTATCCGATACATACGAAAAGACAATTTATAAAGATATTGATAAACCATATATTACGGGCTTTGATTTTGAACCCGAAAAATATGTTGAGGGTAGCGAAACCGCTTCTACTGTTGAAGTGACAGATTATGGCTTCTATTTCAAAGAAAACACAAAGGTCACAATATCTTCTAAGGATGATGCGCCTACGGCAGGTATTAAGGGCATTACTTATTATACAGTAGACAAGGACACCGGCAAGAGTGAAGAAACCTTCAAAGCTGTAAATGCCGACGGCACAATAGAATTCACTATTGAAAAGGATTTCAAGGGACAGATTTATGCAAAAGCTACTGACAATGTTGACAACATCCAAGATGAATTTGTAAATCCCAACAGTGCTATTGTAGAAAAAGAAGAGAAGCATAACGAAGAAACACACATTGCTTTTGCAAAGAATAATACATCTTTTGCTACAAGAAACGGTTCAGAACTTTATGCGACAGATGTTCCTGTAACAATTACGATAACTGATACATATTCCGGTATTCGTGAAATTGAATGGGAAGTGGTTGCTCCCTACGATACTGAAAACAATCAGAGCGGTAAGATTACAGTAAACAATGATAAATCAATTGCTGAAGGCAGTGACTCTGATTGGAAACAAACAAAATCAGAGTCCAACCTTGTAACAGAAATGGAAAAGACCATCACTGTAAACAATAACAGTAATGATATTGTTGTTAAAGTCAAGATGATGGATAGAGCCGGTAATACATCTGAAAAGGAAATCACATTCAGTATTGATAAAACAAAACCGGTTATAGAAGTTACATATGATAATAATGTGCCGGATGATACTTATAAGGATGTTTATAAAGAAAACCGCACTGCAACAATTAAGATTACGGAAAGAAACTTTGATAGCAAGGATATCGTTTATCAGATTACAAATACTGATGGAGTAATTCCCACTTTATCCGATTGGAAAGAAATGGAAAATCCTGAAAATCCTGATGAAACTTATAATATTGCAACAATTTCTTACACAGCAGACGGCGACTATACATTTGATATCAGTTATTCTGACCTTGCCAAAAATGCTACCGATGAATTTGCACAGCACGCATTTACAATTGATAAGACTATGCCTACCGTAACAGTTACTTACGATAACAATTCAGCATTAAACGGCAATTATTATAAAGCGGACAGAACGGCGACAATTACAATTGTTGAACACAATTTCGATTCGGCAAGAGTGAATGTTATCGGAACAGCTACGGATAACGGTACAAATTTAAGTTTCCCGACAACTAGCTCTTGGACAGATAACGGAGATACTCATGTTGCAACAATAAATTACTCGTTCGATTCCAAGTTCACTTTTGATATTGAATTCTCTGATATGGCGGGTAATCCCATTGCTGATTATACTGCGGAAGAATTCTTTGTCGATAAAACTGCTCCTACACTTGAAATTTCAGGTGTTGAAGATAAGTCGGCAAATAATGGCACAGTTGCACCGATAGTTACATATACAGATACTAATTTCAATACAGATGCAGTTACTATTGAACTTAATGGTGTAAATAATGGCAAAGTCAATTATGCAGTATCAACAAAAGATATTGATAATGGTCAGGAATACGCTTATGCCGATTTTGATAAGGTGCAAGAAGTTGATGACATCTATACTCTGTCTGCAACATTAACTGATAAAGCAGGAAATGAAACGAAGAAAGAAATTATGTTTTCTGCTAACAGGTTCGGTTCGGTATATACATTTGATACTTATTTAAAAAATATTGAAGGAAAATATACGAATGCTGAACAGAATGTTGTATTCACAGAAACAAATGTAGATACTCTTGATCACGAAAGTATTTTGTTAAAATTATTTAAGGATGGCACTCCGACTGACCTAAAAGAAGGACAGGACTACACTGTTACTCATACAGGCGGTGACGGAAAGTGGAGCCAATATGAATATGTTGTAAGCAAAGAATTGTTTGCAAATGACGGAAAATACAGAATGACTGTATACTCTAAAGATAGAGCCGGCAATGTTAATGAAAATATAGAGGAATCCAAAAAAGCTGAAATTTCATTTGGTATTGATAAAACTAAGCCAGTGATAGTACCGATTGATTTTGAAAGCGGAAAGCAGTATCCTGTTGAGGTTAAAACAGTTAAAGCCGAAATTAAGGATAATTTGGTGCTTGAAAATGTTAAAATCTATCTCGGCGAGGAAAAAGCAGAAAACGAAATCAAATATACCGTTGACGGAGAAACTTATACATTTGATATTCCTCAATCAAATGAAAAGCAGACTGTTCTTTTTGTAGCAACTGATGCAGCTTCAAACGAATATAAGCTTTCTGTTGAAGATTTCCTTGTATCAACTAATATTTTTGTTCGCTGGTATAATAATACACCATTGTTTATAGGTTCAATTATCGGAGTGGTAGTGCTTGCGGTTGGTCTTGCTGCTTTCTTAATCTTTGGCAAAAAGAAAAAGAAAGATGACGAAGTTGAAAAAGAAAAGTTTTAAGTTATGAAAAAAATCCGGTGGGCATTTTGCCCACTGGATAATAAACCGAGGAGGTTTAATGCATGTATCCTGAATTTATAGCTATTTATATAGGAATAGCTGTGATAATAGCTTTAGGTATCACAATACTGATTTTACTGACAAAGTTATTGAAAAACAGCAATGATTTACCAATGCCCAAACCAAATATGGCTCCGACACTAAAAACGCAACCTAATATTTCCAATGCTTCTAATCAAGAAAATGGAAATATGGCTTTCTGCAAAAAATGTGCCACACAATTTAATGCTTCCGAACGTTTTTGCCCTAAATGCGGAACTCCACGGTAGTAGATAATTATAGATTGTTCAGGAGGCGAATCAATGGCAAAGACAGTAATCAATGTAGGGGCGGTTGTTGGACTTGGTTCGACAATTACTTCTGCAAAAAATACAGTTGGAAATGTGAAATCTTCCTTTTATTCAACAAGATGTCAAGTTGACGGAAGAATTGCTAACAGAAATAACATTGGAAACAGGCTTTCGAGTATCTCTTCTCAATTGTCAAATATTGAAAATCGAATTTTTAATATTAAAAATACAGTGGAAAGAAGCGCCAATTCCTACCAACGAACGGACAGTATGGTGAACGGATGGACTCCAATGGATATGCATAAGGTGCATGGATTGGGTGGAATCAGCGGCATATCTCATGGTAAAAATACAAAAAAGACAAGCAAAACTGTTCTTGATGAACTAAAAAAACAATTAGGCGATTCGTATGATGATTTTTCTGATCTTGCATTGTGGATACAAAATCATTACGATAATCTTTCAAAAAGTGAACAAGCACTTATTGATACTATTTTAAAAACTGCTATTGATAAAGATGTTTATTCTACTTTGAAAATTATTAATAAGATTGTTTGTGGTAAAGCAGATTGGAAAACGGCTATTGATGCTTTTTCAACCGGTGCAAGTATTGCAGGGAAAAATAGTATTTATGTAAAAGCAGTAACCCAAGCATTAAAAGATTTCAGCAAATACAGTAAAATAATAGATTCAATAGAAAAAAAGATTACTACTTCTATTACGGATGGAGATTATTTTTCTGCCTTAAAATATACTATAAAAAGTATTATAAAGGTTCCGCTAGGCGGTTCGGTTGATGTTGCTTGCCAACTAATCGCTTCTACTTCTTTTCCGGGAACAAATATTAATATAAATTCTATGGTCGGCGGTGTTAAAGCAGTTACGGGTGTTGATGTCGGACTCATGTTTAATGCCGTTACGAAAAAAGTTAATTCATTTTGGGACAAGTTGTTTGGATAAGGAGTGCTTTATGCATATAGAACCATTACCGATAGGTACAGTTTTTGCTTTTCATGACACAGAAATGATGATTATTGGCAGCGCTATTGCCACAGATAATGAGGTGGATCGTCCATATTACTATTGCGTTCCGGTTCCACTGGGTTTTATTGATGAGGATAGAATTGCCTCAATTCCTTTTGATGAATTGAATGACAATATAATTCGAGTAGGATATTGTGATAATGAGATGCAATCATTTTTGGATAATCAAAAAATATTACTTCAGTCTTTTGTAAAATTGGGGCATAGTAAAGCTGTTGAGATATTGGAGGATTTTAATAGAAATTTGGAGGCGATTGCAAATGAATGATGTATTGCCTATAGGAACGATTGTATCTTTGGAAAATTCTCAAAAGTTAATGATAGTAGGATATATGCCCAGTGTAGAAGATAAAATTTATCTGTATTCGGCTGTTCTGTATCCTGCCGGAATGATGTTGGATAATAATTTGGTTTTGATTGATTTTAACTGTAAATTAAATGTATTTGCACAAGGGTATACCGGCGAAAGTACAAAAGAGTTTTTACCGGGATTAAAAAAGATACTTAAAAGTTATCAAAACAATATTTTTAAATAGCAAAAACATGGACTGACTATTTAGGGTGGAAATTATGTTGATTGTTAGCTGAATATGCCTATAAGTGAACCCCCGTCGAAAGACGGGGGATTTTATTTTAGGAGGACAAGACCATGAACAATCAGATTTGCACCCTTACATTTAATAAAGAAAAGGATGTAACCCCTTTGATAATCAACCTTCCGATATATTTTTATGTATTATAAAACGCAAGGGTGCAAGAGTTTATAAAGCTAAAACTACTTTAGATTTTCTGATAATTCCAAAAGCAGCCTTTTGCCTGTAGCCGAAAGGTTTGAAAAGTTGTTGATTAGTGTATATTCACTTTTAGTTATAAATGAATTGCTTTCGCTTTTATAAAACAGCAGCCAAATCGGAATCTCAAATGCCTCGCAAATGCTGTTAATCGTTCGGATGTTCGGAAAACTTTTCTTTTTATATAGATATTTAATTGTGTTAACAGAAAGTCCCGATCTCACAGCAAGCTCATAAATGGAATAATTGTATTCTACTCGCAATTTGTCAATCCTTTCAACTAATTCTCCAATTTGCTGAAGTTCGTATAAATCTTTAATCAAAATATGCACCTCCGGGAAGGCTGATTAACACAATAAATTTGGGGTAGCATATTTCATCTTTATATATAAATTAGGGTGGCAAGTTTCATTACAAAGTTGTGTAATTGTTGTAAAATAACTTCATACCAATTCGGAGATGTAATGCTATGGCATATGATTATGAACTAAAATACTTTAATGATATTGAAAGAAAAACTATTGATTGGCTGTGGTATCCGTATATTCCTTACGGAAAGATTACACTTGTACAAGGAGATCCCGGTGAAGGAAAGACGACTATGCTGATCAGTATTATATCTTTATTATCCAAGGGTGAGCCGTTTTCTTTCACAGATAAAAAGACGACGGCTGTATCAATTTATCAGAACGCTGAAGATGATGTAGCAGATACCATTAAACCAAAGTTGGAGATGCACAGGGCAAACTGTAATAATGTCTGTTATATAGAAAAGAAAAATGATAAAATTTTTATGGATGATGACAGCATAGAAAATGCAATTGTGAAGTCGGGTGCAAAACTTTTTGTGCTTGATCCTATACAGTCCTTTATCGGTGATAATATGGACATGAATCGGGCAAATGTTATACGACCGAGAATGAATAAATTGAAAGAGATTGCTCAAAAGACGGGCTGTGCTGTTGTTTTTGTTGGACATATGAATAAAAACTCTTCAGGAAAATCGAATTATAGGAATTTAGGTTCAATAGATATTTCTGCCGCAGCAAGAAGTTTCTTAGTAGTGGGAAGATTAAGCAAATCGTCAGAAATAAAAGTTTTAGCACAGTTAAAAAATAATCTTGCGCCAAAAGGAAAATCTATAACATTTAAAATTGAAAACAGTACTGTCAGATGGATATCGGAATGCAGTATGACAGCAGATGATTTATTATCATGCAGTTTATCAGGTGGAGGATATAAAAGAACGATTGCAGAGAACTTAATTCATTTGAGTCTGGAAGATGGAATGAAAACTGCAAAAAGCATATTTGATAAAGCACAGGAACAAGGTATAAGCATCAGGACTTTAAAAACTGTTAAATCAACTATGCCTGTCAGGTCGTTAAAGAAAAACGGAATCTGGTATTGGGAAATGAATGGTCAAGAGGTAGACAATCATGCAGAGCAGTGATTTTAACAGTTATAAATCAAGTATTGAAGTTATAAAAAATAGCTCGGGAGCGGCGGCTTTTATTCCGGCAAAGGATAAAGCCGATCTTTTCGGAAGCAACCACATATTTAAAACCTGTGCCTATTGCCGTGTTTCTACTGATCATGACGAGCAATTATCTTCATTTGAACTACAGCAGGAACATTACAGACATCTTGTAAGCCATCATCCCAATTGGGATTTGAAACATGTATTTGCGGATGAAGGTATATCTGCAACTTCATTAAAAAATCGCGATGAATTCAATGATATGATTTCTCGTTGTATGAACGGTGAGTTTGATCTTATCGTTACCAAGAGTGTATCAAGATTTGCAAGGAATCTTGTTGACTGTGTTTCACTTGTCAGAAAGTTAAAAGGCTTAAATCATCCGGTAGGCGTCTTTTTTGAAACGGATAACTTGTTTACACTATCTGAAGATTCTGAGCTCAAGCTTTCAATATTGGCGACATTTGCACAGGAGGAATCCGTAAAGAAGAGCGAAAGCATGAATTGGTCGCTGAAAGAGAGGTTTAAAAACAAAAAGCTTCTAACACCTGAATTATTCGGATACCGCAGACCTCGTGATGCGGTTGGAAACTATATCAAATATGGAAAACTTGAAATTGAAGAATCTGAAGCAGAGATTGTCAGATTTATTTTCAATGCTTTTCTATCAGGATTTTCGATAGAGAGTATTTGCAATATATTAGAGGATATTGGTTGTAAGACCAAACTCGGTAATACAAAGTGGAATGAAGGCTCTGTTTCTTATATCCTTAGAAATGAAAGATATTGCGGAAACGTGCTTACATGGAAACAATTTACTGCGGATATTTTTGAACATAAAAAGAGAAAAAACAGACAGGATAGAGATCAATATTTATACACCGATGTTCACGAAGCAATTATATCAGCCGAACAGTTTGAAGCGGTTCAGATATTGTTTGAAAACAAAAAGCACGGTTACAGAGGTGGTGTCCCGATTATGCAGGTTGTGGATATGGGTGTGTTTCGGGGATATATACCAATCAATCATCATTGGATTAGCGAAGATCCTGAAATCTATTATAAGGCATCTAACAGTGTGCCGGTTTACAAAAAGAAACAGACCTTTAAGAAAAACTATTTCAGCAGGTTTGATTTAACAGGTTATCAGGTAGTAAGAGGACAGTTTTTGACCGCACGCTCAGAGCTTCCCGTAATATCTTTTGGTAAAGATAAAATCACATTTAATTGTACCTGTACGAGAAAATTTGATTTTGCCGATTATGTTCAACTGCTGCTTCATCCGACAGAGCGGAAAATTGCAATCAGACCGTGTTCAAAAGATGATATGTACAGCATTCCATGGCAGAGAAATGCAAGGCAGCCTATGGCGGCAAAAACAATTATCTGCTCGCACTTTTGTAATACATTATATCAGATTATGGACTGGTTTCCCGATTATATGTATAAAGTTTTCGGAACTTTAATTGAAAAAGGCAATGAGCAAATTGTAATATTCAATTTATTAAATGCAATGCCGAACATAACTGTAACGGAAGAAGTTGAAAATACTAATAAAACCGTACATAGGAAGATTGACATTTGTCCTGAAGAATGGGGAAATTCCTTTGGTGAAGAATTTTATAATTTCAGTATGGATAATATGTTGTATTATTTGCCGAAAGATACAAGTTTAAAGGCAAATGAAAAAAGCCGTCCTGTTGAAGGACAACTTTCGTTTAAAGTTATGAATGGTGCAGAAGTATTACGGTTTGCAGAAAATTTGAAACATAAGGCAGGTAAAGAAGATGAATGATGAAAATACACAAGCTTTTCAAAACATACAGGAGCAAATTTCTGAATCAGAAGAAAAGGAAATTGTAAATTTAGCAGGATTTCAAGTGACAAAAGCCGAATTGTTTGCGCACACAAGAGAGCCTGCGGTTACAGTCTGGGAAAATCGAATTAAGTTTAATATGGCGTGTTTGAGAAGATTTCCAGGCGTTACGCATATTCAGTTGTTGATACATCCCGAACAGCAGAGATTGATAATTCGTCCCTGTGAAGCGGATGCTCCTGACTCTTTAAGATGGGCTACGGGCGGCGGAGAAAAAGAAATCCGTAACCGTGATATGATTTGTCAGATATTTGCTGCAAAGCTTTTTGAACTTATGAACTGGGATAAGCAGTACCGTTATAAAATGCTGGGAAAGCCTGCCATATCGAATAATGAAGCATTATATCTGTTTAAGCTGAATGATTTTGAGCTTTTCGTAAACACAGGTAAAAGAAAAAGCCGTGCTTATCTTCCCGAGGACTGGAGGGAATGTTTCGGTGTTCCTGTTGAAAAGCATGAGGAAGCATACAAGATAGATTTAGCAGAAGGCTATATTTCTACAGGAAAGGCAGGTGAAATGTAATGGCATATGATATCGGTATTAAAACAGTTTCATTAGATGGATTTCAAGTTGTGCAAAGAAAATACTTCAGTCGTCTGACAGAACCAATGATGACAATATGGGAATCAGCAGTTGCTTTCAATACCGCTTCGCATGACGCACTAAATAATTGCGAATGTATAGAGATTTATGTAAATGAAAAAGCAAAGAGTATAGCTATTATGCCCGTTCCGTCAAAAGATAAGGAAGCTGTGCAGTGGATCAGAGGCAGTAAAAAGTATAAATATAACAGGATTGAATGTACTATGTTTGCAAGGCAGATATTTAAATCATGGGGACTTGATCCACAGTATCATTACCGTACACCCGGTAAACTTGTACAATGTGATAAGAAGTTAATGATACTTTTTGATTTTTCACATTATGAGGTTTGGAGCGGCAGCAAAATGGTGAAAGAAAATGGATAAAAATACTTTTATATCAGTTCGTTTTACAAGCGGAAGTATTCGGATTTTCAAAGAAACCATCAGACTGATGGATAATCCTGAATTTATAAGGTTTTCGGTTAATGAAGAGGGTACTTTACTTGCGGTTGGACCCTATCACAGAAAAACTTTTACTTCTTTTACTGTCCCGAAGAATCTGTATTCTTATAACGGTGAAATGGTTGTTTACAGCAAATCATTATGTGCTGTTCTATACAGCAGACTGGATTGGAATAAAGATAAATTATATCGTGTACCGGGAAAGCTATTGAAAGCGGAAAAGACGGCGGTTTTCGATTTGGCAAAGGCTGTTTGTTATGACAATAGTTTGTCAGATAAGATGCCTCAGGGAGAAACATTATGACATTTGCGCAACAGGTTTTATTCGTTCGGAAAAAGCTGTACCTTTCCCGTTCAGATATGGCAAAAGAAATTGGTGTAACCGAACAAACAATTTACAGATGGGAGCAAGGATTATCCAAACCGCATATTTCATCAAAAGGCAGGTTTATGTCATTATGCAAAAAAGAAAAAATCAAGTTTGATGAATAAAAATTCTATACGCATTAAACTGCCAACCGTGTCTCTCTTAACTGAGAAACACGGTTTTTAAATAGACCGAAATAATAAAAATCATGTTTTTATTTCAATATTTTCTTTAATGCTAAATTTAGAAATATAAGAAATTTTGTTGTATAACGCTCAATTGAAAAAAGTCAATTTTTATGATATAATTTAACAACAAGAAGGTAATTGCAATAGAAAATCAAAAAGGAGGTACGGGCAAATCTACTTCGACGTTGAACCTCGGCGTCGGGCTTAAAATGCAAGGCAAAAAGGTTTTGCTGATTGACGCCGATCCGCAGGGTTCGCTTTCTATCAGTCTCGGTATTAAACGACCGGACGAGCTGGATATCTCTCTTGCAACAGTTATGGGTAATGTTATCGATAACAAACCCTTTGATGACGATTTCGGTATCATTCACTGTTCGGAGAGTAAGAAACAGTACAAAATATATTTCATACAAGGATATAAAGGCGTTAATGGCAGATTTGAAAAAGGTATACGGTGCTGTGGATGAAGAAACCGCGCTTTTTGAATTAGAACAGTTTTCGGCAAAATGGGATGCAAAATATCCTAAGATATCGCAGTCATGGCAGGCTCGATGGGCTGAATTATCAACGTGTTTCAAGTATCCGCAGTCTGTCAGAACGCTGAAATACACCACTAATTCCATAGAGAATTTCAATCGGCAGCTCAGAAAAGTAACCAAAAGCAAAGCCGTATTTCCGAATGACGACGCACTTTTGAAAATGCTTTATCTTGCGCAGGTTGATACAACAAAGAAATGGACAAGACGTCGCAGAGACTAGGGCGAAATTCACTCTCAGCTTGAAGTTTTCTTCGCTGACAGACTGCCCGAATAGCAGAAATCCCGGTTCATATCAAGGGTAAAATGAACGGCTGTCCGAACAGCCGCCCTTGATATGCCCCGATATTTCCGCTAATATGCAATTAGGACGTGTAAGCCGCCATACGGCACACACGCCCCGTTACAATTTAAATTCTTATACCATTAAAGTGCGTTTACACAAAATTTGAAGAAGAACTTAATAACAGTTTTCTGATGTACATTACCTCGTCATTTTTTTAGAATATCTATTATTTCCTTAAACTCCTTTGTGTTCTTAAATTCATCTGTCAATGGGTACTTTTCTTCAAACAGATATTTCATTCTTTCCGCCGCGCTGAACGGCGTGCCGAGCTTATATTTGTCAAACACCCTGCCCTTGAACAGCATGGAGTTCATCTCTGTATACCTGTCCGTTTCGTCGAACTTTACCGCAAGCTCGGCGCATTTTTTCAAAAAGATGAGTGATAATTTTTCGTTTCCGTTCTGAAAATATAAATACCCCAGTGCTCCGTGATTGTAAATAACCTGTAGCCACTGTTCTCCGTAGTTTCCGTCATCGTAAATCATATTTTTGATATCTATGATTTTTCCGAGCATTGTAATTTTATAGTCAACAGTAAAGTTATCATCGTAACGGTAATAATGACTGATGATTGTGTCCGTTAATTTTATGCTTTCTTCAATAGCGTCCTGAATTTTGCCGTAGTAATCCGGATGATTTTTCGGGTAAAGACATGTCGCTGTAAACTCCTGTCCGTCTCTCATGTGAGGCATATCCTCAATCATTTTTTCGACATCGGAAAACGGGACAAGAGAATCATCCGACTTTGAGAGTTCATAATAAAAAATAATTATGTGTCTTGCTGCGGAAATTCTAATCCTGTCGACATTGCAGTTCTTTTGAATATAATCATACAATGCTTTAATTTTTGCGCCGCTTTCTTTTAAATCGCCGAAATGAACCAGATATCCTAATTCCCGAAGCAAAACTCTGAAATCATTTGAAGAGATTTGCTTCATTTTTTTCAGCATTTCTTTTCTTGACTGTTCATTTGACAGATTGTCGTATTCTTCAATTAAAGAGGACAGCTTTTCTTCGTTCATTGCCTGATTAATTCCGAGCAGATCGTCAACGGATACGTCGAAGAACGAAGCGACATCCGGCAGTACGGTAATGTCGGGATAGCCCTCTGAGCGTTCCCACTTGCTGACCGCCTGAAATGTCAAGCCGAGAAAGTCGGCAAGATTCTCCTGCGTTAAATCTCTTTCTTTTCTCAATTTTTTTAAGTTTTCGCCGAAATAAATGTTCATATACTCACCTCGAAAAATAATCAATAGCTATTGTGGTTTTATTATATATCAATATTTATCCCGAAACAATAATTTGATAGTTGAAAAGGATTCAACCGTCAGCGGAAAAATTCGGCACGCACCGAATTAAAAATAGTTGTTATTCATATTGACGCATTGTTTTCGTGACTGTATAATGAAATTAACAGGGAGATGATTTTACGGTTTACAAATATATTTATAAAACGCCCGACGGGTTTGATGATTTAATCATGAACAGCGACGGCGGGTTTTTAACGGGCTTATGGTTTTCCGGCTCCCGTGATTCGTCGAAGCACGATGAAAACTGCGAAGAAAAAGAACTGCCTGTTTTTGGGGAAACCGCAAAATGGCTCGACATTTATTTCAGCGGTAAAAATCCCGATTTTACGCCGAAATACTTAATTGAGAATTTAACGCCTTTCGGAAAAGAAGTTATTGACATAATCAGCTCGATTCCGTTCGGCGAAACCTTAACATATAACGACATTGCGAAAATTATCGCCGAAAAAAGAGGGATTGAAAAGATGTCCGCGCAGGCGGTCGGGGGCGCGGTCGGCCGGAATCCGATTTGTATTATCGTCCCGTGTCACAGGGTCGTCGGCTCGAACGGGAGTCTGACGGGCTACGGCGGCGGAATAAAAAACAAAACCGCGCTTTTAAAGCTTGAAAATAACGACATGAGTAAATTTTTTGTTCCGGAAAAAGGAACGGCTTTATAATTTGTAATAATTAATACAGACTGTCAGGCATAAATGAATTTAATGAATGCCGGACAGCCTGTAGGTTCTTTTCTTATTCAATCGGACATTCTTTTATGGGGAGCGTCCGTTTTTTTTGATATATTTTTGCACAGAATAATAATAAAGTGTATGTGAGTATTATTTTCGGCAAAATAAAAAGAAAGTGAGCAATGAGCCACCGCACATATCATACCTAAGTATGACCGTAGGCGTATAGCTTACTCACTTTCCTTTTATATTATATCAAATATGACAAGAAAAGTCAATCTTAATTTGCGATTTAAATTTACGCTACCCTCAAGCAGAATCTTATCCGTCAAAGTCAACTGCTTTACAATAAAAAATACGGGTCTGTAAAACCGATTTACAGACCCGTTAATTTATTCTGTATTATAAAAATTAATTATCTTCTTCGATATATTCCTTATGCTCGCGCAGGAATTTTTTATCCTCCGGCTTTAAGTCAAGACCTATCGTTCCGCCCGGATTCATAAGGTAATCGGGGTCGAAGTAGTTCTTGAGCGTGCGGATGATTCCGTATTCCTTTTCACCGAGATATCCCTCAAGCCACGGCGCAAACATCTTGCCGATGCCGTGGTGGTGGCTGATTGCCGCTCCGCTCTTCTGAATCGCGTCGAGAATTGTCGCATGATATGCTCTGAACTCCTCCTCGTCCTGCATCTTCGTCATGAATATGAAGTAGAGGTTTGCACCCTGCGGATAGCAGTGCGACATGTGAGTCGTTACGATAGTATTCGGAAGCTTGTGGCAGACCTCGCGCACCTCGCGGTGAACGCGCGCCATGTTAGACCAGTTGACGGTACATTCGAGCGTGTCGATCATGAATCCGAAATCCATAAGAGTGTCGCGGAGATACGGGTCGTTGAATCTGCCCTTTTCCCAGCCCTTGCAGACGTATCCGGTCATGGGGATACCGCCGTGCTTTACCGCAATTTTCATAATATTGCGGGCAACGTTCTTTGAAAATCCCTTTTCGCCGTCGGTGAAGCCTAAGAACAGACAGCGTTCGAAATCCTTGTAGCCGAGCTTGTTGAGGATGGGCTCGAGAGGCGTTTCGTCAACGTTGTAAAGATGAAGCATAAGCGACGTTTCTTCCGGGTCGGAGAGACGGAATACAGAGGAGAATCCGCACTCGCACTGCATCATCTCGCGCGCGGCTTTCATTGCGGTCGGCCAGTCTTTGAACATATACGAGAAGCGTTTTCTGTTCTCGGGCATCCAGCGGAATATTTTAAGAGTAACCTCTGTAAGAACGCCGAACGTGCCCTCGCTGCCCATCATTATCTGATTGATGTTCGGACCCGTAGCCTCTCTCGGGTAATGGCTTGTCTCGATTTTGCCTATCGGGGTTGCGTATTTCTGTGAAACGACGATATCCGCGATAGTGCCGTAATACGTGCTGTTCTGACCGGCTCCGCGCGTTACCGTCCATCCGCCGACGGAGGAATATTCGAACGACTGCGGGAAATGTCCGCATGTGTATGCACGCTTTGCTCCGAAAAGCGCCTGCGCGTTCTGAAGCGTTTCCTCGAGCTTCGGACCCGACATACCCGCCTGAACGGTGATGGTCTGATCCGTTTCGTTGAAGCGCAGTACCTTGTTGAAGTTACGTCTCATGTCGAGCGAAACTCCGCCGTTTATCGGCTCTACTCCGCGAGTAACGGATGAACCGCCTCCGTAAACGTAAAGCGGAATCTTATTTTTAACGACGTAATCGACGATTTTTTCAATCTGCTCGCTGTTCTCGGGGAAAACGACGAGATCGGGGAGGGAATCGAATCTGTGATGGCGTACGCGAAGAAGATCGTACATTGTCTGACCGTACGAAACGGCGAGACGGTCGTAATCGCTCTGCGAAACGTTCTTTTCACCGACAATTTCGGCAATAGCCTTTACGTGCTTTTTATCCATTTTGGGAGCATGCTCTTTGCCGAGATTGACACTCTCCATGCCGAGGTCGTCGTTGTACTGCATAAACTGCTCGTCTTTTAAATTACAGCGCTGTTTAACGTACTTATAAAGACTCTCCTTCGGATATTTGAAAAAATCGGGGTCGCCCCAGCGGAAAATCGAGCGGTAGCTGTCCTCCGGCGCGCGCGTAAGCATCCATTTGGGTTCAAAGCCCTTATACGGTTTCGTACTCATATTTAATGTCCTCCTGTTTGAAAATTATGTAAATGTTTTTCTATCGATTTTAATTTTGAAGCAAGACGGGAATACGCCTTATTATATATTTTCATATAAATCCCGTGGTTTCTTTCGTTCGGAATAAAGACGTCCTTTTTCTGTACCATGTGAGAAATGGCATCCTCGTAATCCTTGTATACGCCCTTTGAAATAAACGCGGACATGGCGCATCCGACCGCGCACGCCTCATGCGTCTGAATCCGGTGAACGGGCAGACCGAAAACGTCGGCGGCAATCTGACAGACGACGGGACTGCTCGTTCCGCCGCCTCCCGCGTACAATTCGCTGACCGTAAGCTTTGAACGCTTCTGCATTGTGTCGAGTCCGTGATACAGCTCCATGCATATACCCTCGATAACGGCTCTGTACATGTGGTAGCGCGTATGAAAATCGGAAAATCCGACAATCGCTCCGCTGGCTCTCGGATTCGTAATGCCCGGAGTCCAGAACGGCTGTAAAATAAGTCCTCCCGCGCCGGGCTCGATATCCTTTATTTTTTCGTCAAGATATCTCTCGACGCTCATTCCCTGTTTTTCAGCCTCCGCCCTGTCGGCGGCTCCGAACTGCTCTACGAACCACGATATCATCCAGAAGCCTCTGAACACCTCGAATTCGGGGTTGTACATATCGTTAGGAACGGCAGGGTACGCCGGCATGAACGGCTGTGGCTCAAAATAGTCCTTGACCGCCATCTGCAATGTCGCCGTCGTTCCGAATGCAATTGCCGCCTGATTGGGTTTGATTACGGACATTCCGAGCGTTTCGCAGCCCTTGTCGGAGCCTGTCGCGATAAGCGGAAGCCCTGCGGGAATCCCCGTTTTTCTTGAAGCCTCGTCGGTAACAGAGCCTATGACCGCGCCCGAAGGGACAAGCTCGCACAGCTTTTCGGGCTCGACGTCGCAAACGCATCTTGTAAGCGAACCGGGCTTCATCCAGCATCTGTTTTTATAATCAAACGGCACGTGACCTATCATGTTTGCCGTAGAATCCTTAAGCTTCCCGGTCAAAAGATAGTTGAGATAAGCCGACAGCATTACGTATTTATCTGTTTTCTCCCACAGACTGCGTTCGTTCTGTTTAATCCAGTTCGACGCGGACGCGCGGTAAAGAATGCTGACGGATTCCTCCATTCCGACCAGAGCGAACAGGGCGCGTTTTAACGGCGGGATCTGACCCTCGTCGTCTGCCTCGCGTTCGTCGAGCCACAGTATTATATCGCGAAGCGGACGCCTGTTTTTGTCAAGGCAAAGCACCGTGTCGCGTATGCATGTCAGACTGACTGCGATTATCCGCTCCGTTTTGTCACTGTTTCGCTCAAGCAGCGTTTTTGACATTTCGGAAATGACATCAAAATAAAAGCCGGGCGACTGTTCCGCATATCCGGGCTGTTTTGAAATATAAGGAACCTCATATCTTTTCTGTTCCATATCTTCAAATCCGCCGTATTTGTTTACGAGCAGACAGCGCGCGCTTTGCGTGCCGATATCAAATGTCAGCACAAGCGGTTGTTCCATTGGGAAATTCCCCCTTTGTCATTAGTTGTTTTCATGCTTTAAAACATTGCTTGTCGATATTAAATCGACGCCGAGATTGAGAATATTTTTTACGACGATATCGTTTCGTCCGATTTTTTCGGAAACGGTTATCCTGTTAATTTCATGCATTAAATCAAAAATTCTGTTTTTCGGTATCGGAGCCGAAACGCGCACGGGCAGAACAGGTGCGTATTTAAAACTCGTCCTGACCGTCGTACAGACGGTACGGCGCGGATCCGTCATTTCCCTTACGGCAAAATCCTTTCCGCGTTTGCAGGAGTTTCCGGTAACGACTGTTTCGTTTCCGTCAGCGGAAACGGTCATTCTGCAGGAACGGGGACAGACGATGCAAACCAGTTCTTTTGTCATTTTACACCGTCTCCTTTCGAGAGTCTTTCAAGCCTGAGTTCGATTTTGCTGTTTTCGTTTAAATTGCATGAGTTAAAATCTATCGTGAGATTTTCCATTTCGGGCGGGCGCATGAATGCGTATTTCTTTTTAAGAATTTCTTTTCCGCCGCACAATATGTGAAGAACGCAGTTGTTTTCGTCGTTTTTAACTCGGAAATACAAATCGGTTTTGCCGTTGTCCGCATTAATATTAAGTCTCTGCGGAACCGCGTAGAGAAGATCGTCTCCCGGGTTTATCCCGACAAACCTTCTTTCCTTATTCGAATACTCCGCCGCCGATTTTCCCGCCTGTTCGGCGTTTTGCGATACGTAATCGACTAAATCGTTTACGTGAAGCGCGTTTCCGCATGAGAAAACTCCGTCTATACTCGTCATGCACTGTCCGTCGCAGACGGGGCCTTTTGTTCTCGGGTCAAGCTTAACGCCTATTGATTCGGCAAGCTCGTTTTCGGGAATCAGTCCGACCGAAAGAATAAGAGCGTCGCATTTGACAATCGTTTCGGTGCCGGGGATGGGGGTCATTTTTTCGTCAACCTTTGAAATTTCTACCGCTTCGAGCCTGTCAACGCCGAAAACGCGCGTGACCGTGTGCGAGAGGTGAAGAGGAATATCAAAATCATAAAGGCACTGATGAAGATTTCTCGTAAGTCCCGACGGAGTAGGCTTTGCCTCATATACGCCGAGAACCTGCGCCCCCTCAAGCGTCAGACGGCGCGCCATGATGAGTCCGATATCTCCCGAGCCGAGTATAACGCATTTTTTTGCGGGCATGAGTCCGAGAATATTCGTAAAGTGCTGGGCTGTTCCCGCGGTGAAAACTCCCGCAGGGCGTGTGCCGTGTATGAATACCTGCTTCGCGGTTCGCTCACGGCAGCCCGTTGCGAGAATAAGCGATTTTGTATCGAGAACAGAAACTCCGTTTCGTCCGACGGTGTGTACGGTAAAGCGTCCGTTTTCTTTTTTCTCGATTTTTGTAACGAATGTAAGAGTTCTGTATTCGATTTTTCTTTTATAAAGTTCGTCCTCGAAACGTTCCGCGTATTCGGGGCCCGAAAGCTGTTCGCCGAAGCGGTGAAGTCCGAAGCCGTCGTGAATACACTGCTTGAGTATTCCGCCCAGACGCGCTTCGCGTTCTATTAAGAGCACCTTTGCTCCGCTGTCGTGTGCGCTGACCGCCGCCGCAAGTCCCGCAGGACCTCCGCCGACAACGAGTACGTCGCAGCTTTCTGTCGTCATGCTTCATCGCCTCCCTCATTTTTCTTTGTTTCACCGAAATTTATTACCGACTCCGCAGAGGATTTTCTGACCTCGTAAAGGGGAACGGACAGAAAATCGGCGATTATTTTCGTAACGAGCGGAGAGCAGAAGCCTCCCTGACAGCGTCCCATTCCGGGGCGCACGCGTTTTTTGATGCCGTCAACCGTCGGCACGCATATCGGGGATTTTAACGCGTCGAGAATCTCGCCCTTGCTTATCTGCTCGCATCGGCAGATGATCTCTCCGTAGTCGGGATTTTTTTCAATCATTTTCTCCCTTGTCTCATCGTCCATTTCGCGCAGAACGGGAATTCCCCTGCGTATCGGATTATAATTATTATTCTTTTCAATTGTATTTGATTTTCCGAGCATATCGACCGCGAGCCGAGCCATGTCGACTGCGACTGCGGGAGCGGTCGTGAGTCCGGGAGACTGTATTCCCGCAACGTGAATCAGATTTTTCGTATTTCTGCCCGGCTCGAGGATGAAATCCTCCTCGAACGTCGGCGCGCGGACTCCCGTGAAGTATGTTATTATGTCGCGTTTTGAAAGCTCGGGCATCGTCTGCGTCTGCTTGTCAAATACGGTTTTAATGCTCTCGGCGTTCGTCTGCGTGTTTTCCTTTTCGGCTGTTTCCACCGCGTCGGGACCTATGAGCAGATTATCATGCACGGTGTGCAGTATTCCTCCGCCTTTAGAATGATTTTTCCCGTGAATATTAAGATCCTTTACAGAGGCTATCGAATGCATGTACGCCCCGGCTTTTTGGTCGAGAATTGAATTCGTACCGCGCCTGGGGTGGATCGAGAAAAATCTGTCGTCAGCCATTGAGGCTATATCCTCGGCGAAAACGCCCGCCGCATTGATAACGAGCTTCGGGAAAATCACTCCGCGGTTTGTTTTTACGCTTAAAATATTGTGTGACGATACGTCCATCGAAAGCACCGCGGTATTAAGACTTACCTGCGCGCCGTTCTGCACGGCGTTTTCGGCGTAAGCGATTGTAAGTCCGTACGGGCAGACGCATCCGGCACTCGGGGAGTACATCGCAAATTTTGTTTCGGGGCTGAGCTTCGGTTCACGTTTGAGAAGCTCCTTGCCCGAAATTATCACAGTGTCCTCGATTCCGTCGTGCTTCTTTCTCCAAAAAGCATACAGATATATAAGCGGTTTTAACGCCGAAGAACGGAACAGAACGTACTGACCGACGCGTTTGAACGGAACGTCAAGCTCACGGCAGACGTCTGAGTACATACGGTTTGCACGGCGGATGTATTTGTGCTTGAGCGAGCCTTTGCCGAGGTCGATT
>OIYO01000349.1_pt1 | contig 41572 bp, 45 predicted proteins | sample 1588191 | NCBI WGS metagenome assembly OIYO01 (sample SAMN03283275) | human gut metagenome | biome: human-associated habitat; material: feces | host: Homo sapiens | place: Peru | collected 2012 | reverse complement strand
GTATAGCAATAATACTTAGAAAAATCAACATTTAATAACAAAAAGTTTTAAATAATTTTTATAAAAAATATTTGCTAATCTTTAAATAAAATTGCTGGAAATATGGGAAAATCTTAGAAATATATTAATTTGAAAAAAGATCAGTTTTCCTTAAGTTATATACTTAATTCAAAATTTATTTTTATGTAACCAAACTTCAATCTTACTTCATTCAAAATTTATAACATATTGTTTTATTTTTCAAGTCATTTTATCCTGAATTTTAATCAAAGTAAAAAATAAATTTTCACAAATTAAAATCCTTCATTTTATGTCTTTACTATTTTTTTAAGTTTTTTCTTTTTCATCCTTCTTCAATTATTTTACTTCTGACATCCGCTCATTTTGCATAATAAAATGTTGTAAATCAGGGAACCCAGAAATTTCCCTTATCGTCCTACGATAAAGACAATTTCTCATAGTTAAGAGAAAATTTCAATCCCTAATTGTACATCATTTTTATTATGCCATGCGCTAAAATTGAATAAGACAATCGCAGCCAATTATAAAATAGTCTTGGTAAACTATTTTATAATCAAGTTAATCGTGGCGAAATGTATTTTGAAGCCAAACGAACAGTTTTAATCGCAATAATTGATTATTCTTTAGAATTAACGAGAGAAATAAAAAATCTAGTCAAAAAAAATTTCCTATGTTATAATAAACACGTAAAATCAAATACAAATTTTAGAAAAGGAGACTAAAAAATTATGACACCTCATAATAATGCAAAAATAGAAGATATTGCAAGCACAGTACTAATGCCAGGAGACCCACTTAGAGCCAAATATATCGCTGAAAACTTTTTAGAAAATGCTAAACTTATAAATGATGTAAGAGGAATGTTTGGCTACACAGGAACTTACAAAGGAAAAAAAATAACCGTATTTGCATCTGGAATGGGCATGCCAAGCATAGGGATATATTCATATGAACTATTCAAATTTTACAATGTCGACACAATCATTAGAATAGGCTCTTGCGGAGTATATACACCAAACCTAAATATGTTAGACATTCTTTTAGTAGATAATTGCTACACAGAAGGAAATTACGCTTATGAACTTACAGGCGAAGATTGCCATTTGTTACAAGCAAATACCGAAATAAATACTATTATTCAAAATACTGCAAAAGACGTAAATATTCCAATCACTCTTACTAATACTTTATGTTCGGACTGCTTTGACTACTATCTAAAAAGCATACCAGAATTATTAGAAAGATTACCAAAAGATCTAAATATTGAAGCAGCTGAAATGGAAGCCTTCGCATTATTCTATAACGCAAAAATATTAAATAAAAAAGCAAGTTGCTTATTAAGTGTTGTTGATTCACACGCAAAAAAAGAGCAAATCTCTGCAGAAGAAAGACAAACATCTTTAAACTCTATGATAACCTTAGCTCTAGAATCCGCAATACGTAAAGATACACATTAATAGGTATTTTGCAAACTCTTAGCTTTGTAAATATCTATATATTAAAATTCAAAAAACCAATTATTAAGTACATTACTTTAATAATTGGTTTTTGTTTTTATTATTTTGTTATTGATAATATTTTATACTTAGCTATTCCTGCTGGTGTATCTACCTCTACTATTTGACCTTTTTTCTTTCCTATCAGTGCTGCACCTATAGGTGATTCGTTTGATATTCTAGATTTTGCTAGGTCAACTTCTGTAGATCCAACGATAGTGTATGACACTTCTTCTTGAAATTCTTCGTCATATAATTTTACGCTGTTACCTACTTGAACTGTTTTTGTATCTATTTCAGATTCATCTATTATTTTTGCATATCTAACTTTGTTTTCTAACTCAGCTATTTTAGCTTCATTTTCAGCTTGAGCTGTTTTAGCTTCATCATATTCTGAGTTTTCTGATAAATCCCCAAAGCCTAATGCAACTTTTATTCTTTCTGCAATTTCTCCTCTTTTCTCTGTTTTTAAATAATCTAATTCCTTTTCTAATTTGTCATACCCTTCTTGAGTTAAAAGTATTTCTTTATCTCCCATCTCTGCTCTTCCCTCCTTTGTAGCATATATTATTTTTTTTTCTATACATTGCTATATAATAAACCTTTTTTTATATTTTGTCAATACTAAAATTCTAGACATTTTTTATTTCTTTTCCCGTAATAATCCCATTATTACCAATAAAATCAGCTATAATTGGCTGTAAATCATTTTTGTTCATATTGTCAAAGAAATTACTTGATATGATTTGCTTTCTATTATATTTATATTCATTTTGTTTTATACATTTTTTTCTAACATACTTTGTCTCTACATTATTTATTATTATCCCATCAAATCCACGTATCTTTCTTATTTGATTCTCCGAGATATTGAATATTATAGATTTTCTTTCTATATTAAATTCATTTATTTCTTTTTCATTGTAATTAATATTTAATATATATTTAGCCCTTAAAAGTGATTTTCTTTTATTGTTCGAAATTGTGATAAAAATGCCATACTTTTCATATATATCTGATTCTAATCTCTTAAAATCCTGTATATTATTTGTAACAATATTTAAACTTTTATATTTCAAACTCATTTCCATAAGCATTTCTCTATATTCTACATTGTTGCTTTTTATTAATACATATATATTATTTTGTTCTACAGTTTCACTTCTTGTTTTTATAACTTTTTCTATCACTTGAGAGATATGTTTTTTTAACTGAGTTTTATCATTTTTATTGCTGTCTATACATTCTTTAACATACTTATTTTCACTTAATTTCAAAGTATTTATTAATGCCTTAGAAAGTACAATTAAGCAATTACTATTTTTTATTATTTTTCCAATATTCTTTTCTGCTTTTCGTACAAACCTTTTTTCAAATCTTTTAGTATATATTATATACATTTTATTATTTTCAAATTTTACTTCTTTTATTATATTTGCTGAAGTATAAATTTGGTACTTTAACATAAGAAAAAAATTAATAACTTTTTTAATTTTTAGGTTATTAATTTTTTCTTTTATTTGATTTGTATTTTCTAATACAGAAAACATTTTTATATTATTACACACATCTACATATACTTTATTATTATATTTATTCATATACAAAATATATGATGTTATTATCTATTTTATGTTCAATTTTTCAGATATTATATCCCATACCTTTTCGCTTTCCATATCTTTTCTCCAATAAGCTGCACCAGCAAGTTTGTATTTACTTACTAAATTTAGTTTTTCCTTTATCGAATCTAAATCCTCAATCCATACTTTATATGTTGTATTTCCTTTTGTGTATTCTGCATAGTTTTGTTTTTCAGTTTCCAACCATGTTGTTTTTGTGTTAGTTGGAAGCGAATCATATGTCTCGTCCATAAATACAATCTTACTACTAAATTTTTCTCCTTGTACTGACCATATTCTTGTATAAAATGGCATTCCTAATATTATCTTATCAGGGTCTATTTCTTCTCTGTCTATAAACTTACCTATATTAGTTTCTACCCAATTATATCCTGCTACTGTACCTGGTTCACTCGATGATGTTCCATGTTGGTCGTATCCCATAAATACAATATAATCTGCAACTTTTGCAATTTTATTTCTATCAAAGCATAAAGACCAATCTTCTGAGCCATCTGGAGCAGTAACATCAACAGATAATACTTTTCCTAATTCTTTTAATCTTGGTGCAAGCTCTATTATTAATCTTGAATATGCATCTTTATCCGACATATTTATGTTTTCAAAATCTAAATTAACCCCATCAAAGTTATATTTTACCACTATGTCCACAACATTATTTATGAATTTTTCCCTTAATTTATAGTCATTTACAATCTCTGATGTTGTATCTTTCATTGACTCATTAGAAGCTAAAACCCATACTTTATATCCATTATTGTGAGCCCATGTAACATAATTTACTGCATTGGTTCCTAATCGTGTATCTAATTCTCCCTTTCCTAACTTTTGCAAACTTATAAGTGTAGGAGAAACAACATTTACACCTTCTATTTTTCCATTTCTATTTGGAAAAGAGTAATTAATATAATCCCATACAATACTTATATTACCTTCTATCTGTTTTTCTATTTGAAAATCATTTCTCATTGTTTGAGAATTTACTAAAGTGTTACTTTTTACATAACCGATTTTTCCATTTTCTGTTGTAACCTTTGTCCAACCATCTGGAACTTTTTCGTTGTCCTGTTGTTTCACAACAGTAACATTATCTCCTCTTTGAATTACATCTACATTTTTTGAAAATGCTGTTGGTTTATATTTTACTTTATTTTTTTTACTAGAATTAGCATAAACTAATTCTCTGTCTAAAGAAACAGCAACAACAGTATTTGTATCTTTTATATATGTTGTTTCAATATTATATACATTTTTGCTTATTTCTGAAAATGGTAAATAATATTTATCATCTTTTTTCATAGCTCCTGCATATACCGTAACTCTTGAACTATTTATTTCAATTGTTTTGCTATTTATAGGTAATGCTGCAACCTTTGTATCTGATGTTGTTATTATTTGGTCATATTGACTGTCATAATGTATTTCTCCATCAAAATAGTTTTCTATATCATCTTCTGATATATAAATAACATTATTTTCTATTAAAATATCATTTTTTAATTTTTTAGTAACATTATTATTATTTATAACTAAACTAACTTTATCCCCAATATTATCTCTTACATAATTTGGTGCTATATTTAGTATCCAAGCTATTACTATTAATAAAATTCCAGTTACTATATATTTATACATTCCTTTTGTTTTTTTATTTTTCACTCTTCGATTAGCCATATTTTATTATATTCCTTCCTTAAGCATCAAACTTGGTTGTAAAAATTAGTCTAATTTTAATATTTGACTTTTTACTTTACTTTTTGCTTCAACTTCATCTACTTGAACATATTGTTCATTTTGTTCCATGTTATACTGTATATCATTATGAATATGTTTTTGATAGAAGGTTTCTGAATAAATGGTTACTCCATGTTGCCCCATTTCTTCTTCTCTTAAATATCTATAAAGTGTTTCTCTTTCTTGTTTTGTAAACTTTTCTATAGGATAGTCTAAATGTTTATATTTCCATATATTTCTTCTATCCTCGCTTGTATAAGTTGAATTTTGCAAATTATCATAATTGTATTCTACTAAAAACTCAACATTTTCAATACTTATTGATATATTTGACCATGATGTTTTGTCAACTTTCATACATTCATGCCTTAGTTCTTTTATTAGTTCATATAATTGACTTGCCAGTTTCATATATGAAGTTTCATTTATATTAAATTTTAGTGGAACTTCATATACATTTACTGGATTTTTCTTTATAACACTTTTAGGAAAATAGTAGAAAAACATCTCTCCACTTTCTTTGTTTTTCTTGTCTACTATTACAGAAGCATATAAATATACACTCTCCCATTTTTCAGGTATCATGTTAAATAGCAAGCTTCTAATGTCTGAATATATGCTTTTTAGTGTTGGCTTATTTTTCATAATATTCCTTCCATTCTTCTTCTTAAAACGTTTATTACTATTTTTCTATAATACTTTCTCCTGTCATTTCAGCTGGCTTTTCTAATCCCATAATATCTAACATTGTTGGAGCTAAATCTGCCAATCTTCCTTCTTTTAATTTTACATTGTCTACTCCAACTAATATTAATGGAACTGGATTTGTTGTATGTGCTGTATGTGGCTCTCCTGTTTTATAGTCTATCATTTGCTCAGAATTTCCATGATCCGCTGTTATAATCAATCTTCCTTCCTGATTATTTACAGCCTCAACCACTCTCTCAACGCATTCATCTATTTTTTCTATTGCCTTTATTGTTGCTTCTAAACTGCCTGTATGTCCAACCATATCTGGATTAGCATAATTTAATATTACAACATCATATTTTTTAGAGTTTATAGCATCAACCACCTTTTCAGTAACTTCTTCAGCACTCATTTCTGGTTGCATATCATATGTTTCAACTTTTGGAGATGGTACTAGTATTCTATCTTCTCCTTTATATTGCTTTTCTTCTCCTCCATTAAAGAAGAATGTAACATGTGCATATTTTTCTGTTTCAGCTATTCTTAATTGTGTTAATCCATTTTTGCTAATATATTCTCCAAATGTATTTACTAGTGTTTCTTTCTTGAAAGCTATGTCCACATTTGGCATTGTTTCATCATATGGAGTCATACATACAAAATACAAATTAAGATTTTTATTTGTATCAAATTCTGCAAAATTTCTATCAACTAGAGTTCTGGTAATTTCTCTTGCTCTATCTGGTCTGAAATTAAAGAATACTACAGAGTCATTTTCTTCTATTTTTGCAACAGGTGAATCTCCATTATAAATTACAGTAGGCTCTATAAATTCATCAAATACTTCTTTTTGATAAGAACTCTCTATTGCTTGTATTGCAGAGTTAGCTTTTATACCTTCTCCTTTTACCATTGCATTATAAGCCTTTTGAATCCTTTGCCATCTTTTATCTCTATCCATGCTGTAAAATCTACCAGATATTGTTGCAATTTTTCCTATACCTTTTTCTTTAATTTTTTCTTCTAATTTTGCTATATATCCCTCTCCTGATGTTGGAGGTGTGTCTCTTCCATCCATAAAGCAATGAATATAAACATTCTCAAAATCTTTTCTTTTTGCTAATTCCAATATAGCATATAAATGGCGATTATGACTATGCACTCCTCCATCTGAAAGTAGCCCCATTATGTGCAATTTAGAATTATTTTTCTTACAGTTTTCTATTGCTTTATTCAATGCTTCGTTACTAAAAAAGTCTCCATCTTCTATAGATTTTGTTATTTTAGTTAATTCTTGATATACAATTCTTCCTGCTCCTATATTAGTATGTCCTACTTCAGAATTTCCCATTTGTCCTTCTGGTAAACCTACTGCAAGTCCACTTGCATGAATTTGTGTTGTAGGGCATGTTTTCATTAGTTTATCAATATTTGGTGTATTCGCTAGTTTAACTGCATTTCCTTGTTCATTCTCATTAATGCCAAATCCATCTAATATCATTAGCATCATCAATTTATCTTTCATTTTAGTTCTATCCTTTCCATACAATATAAACTAATATTATATTATAGTCTTTTATTTTTACTTTAAATTTGATATTTTCATTATTTATCGTAGTTTATAATTTTAGCAAAATCTTGAGCATTAAGGCTTGCTCCACCTACTAATCCTCCATCAATATCTGATGTTTCAAATAATTCTTTTGCATTTGCTGGTTTAACACTTCCACCATATTGAATTATAACCTCTTGTGCAATTTCTTCATTATACAAATCAGCTATTTTTGCTCTTATTGACTTTATAACATTATTTGCATCTTCTGCTGTTGCTGTTTTTCCAGTTCCTATTGCCCATATTGGTTCATACGCAACAATCATTTCTTTAACATTATCTGAGCTAATATCTTTTAAAGCTTTTTCCACTTGGTTTGTTATTATATTTTCAGTTTCATTTTTCTCTTTTTGTTCTAATGTTTCACCAACACAAACTATTGGTTTTAAATTACACTCAAAAGCTTTTTTTATTTTTTTATTAACAGTTTCATCTGTTTCTGCAAAATATTGTCTTCTTTCAGAATGACCAATTATTACATACTGAACACCTATAGCTTTAAGCATCTCTCCTGAAATTTCTCCAGTGTATGCTCCTTTATCTTCCCAGTGCATATTCTGCGCTCCAATTTTTATATTGGTATTTTGAGCTGATAATAATGCATAAAACAAATCGGTATATGGTACACATACAATCACTTCTTTGTCTGTGTCTTTTACCTTTGGAATTAGCATTTCTATAAACTCTAAAGTTTCATTAGGAAGCATATTCATTTTCCAATTTCCTGCAATAACTTTTTTTCTCATAGTATTCTTTATTCCCTTTCTTCCTCATACATTTTTTCTTCTAATTTAGATATCAAATTTACAACTGTCTGTGTATTTGGAATCCTTATATTCTTTTTTCCGCTAATAATTGCATTTTTTACATCTTGATATGGAATCCATTTCACCTTTGCGATTTCTTCTTCTTGTAAGTTGAAATCGTCATAATCTATTGAGCGTTGTATTTTCAATAAATACCATGGAACAATATAATTTCCTTGTCTTCCATACTTGGTAAAGTCTACTCTTCCGTTTCCAACTTTTTGTATTTTTTTTAATTCGTCAGGAGAAAAAACATTTTCTCCTAACTCCTCTTTCATTTCTCTTACAACGGCATCTATTTCTCTTTCCTGACTTTGCACATGTCCTCCACAAATGTCTATCATCCCTGCATCATGAATCTTTTCTGCACTTCTTAATTGCATTAAAACTTCATCTTTATTATTTAATATCCATATTTGAAATGCCTTTATTAGTTTTCCATCTTTTATTGCTTGTTCTTTAGTTAGTATTTCTCCCGTTCTGCTACCATCTAGTGCATACACATCTACTAATTCTTCTGCCAACTATTCTACATCCTTTCAACAATTCGTAATACTACTTATTTATCTAGCAAGCATTCAACTCCTGGCAATTTTTTACCTTCTAAAAATTCTAATGAAGCTCCTCCTCCTGTAGAAATATGAGTAAATTTCTCTCCTATTCCCAGTTTTTCTATCGCTGCTGCAGAATCTCCTCCGCCTATTATTGTTGTAGCTTCTTTTAAATCTCCTAAAAATCTTGCTATTTCATTTGTTCCTTTTGCAAATTGTTCAAATTCAAAAACACCTAATGGACCATTCCACACTATTGTCTTTGCATTTTCTAATTCTTTTTCATATAAAGAAATTGTTTCATCACCTATATCAAGTGCTTGCCATCCTTCTGGAATCTCTTCAATTTTTACTATTTTGCTTTCTGTATCTGCTGCATATTCTTTTCCTATTTTAGTATCTACTGGTAATAGTAATTTTACTCCCTTATTTTTAGCTTTTTTCATTAGCGATTTTGCTAAATCTATTTTATCTTCTTCACATATAGAATCGCCAATTTCATATCCCATTGCTTTTACGAATGTGTAAGTCATTCCTCCACCTATTATCAAAGTATCAACTTTTTCTAATAGATTATCTATAACTCCTATTTTATCAGAAACTTTTTTGCCTCCCAATATTGCTACGAATGGTCTTTTGGGATCTTCCAGTGCCGTTCCTAAAAAGTTTATTTCCTTTTCCATTAAAAAGCCTGATACAGCTGGTAAATACGCTGCAACTCCAGCTGTTGAACTATGTGCTCTATGTGCTGTTCCAAATGCATCATTTACATATATTTCAGCTAAAGATGCTAATTGTTTTGCAAATTCTGGGTCATTTGCCTCTTCTCTAGCATCAAATCTAACATTCTCTAATAGAACAACTTCTCCTTCTTTCATATTTGAAGTTAATTCTTTACTACTTGGTCCTATTATATCATCAGATAATTTAACATCTACTCCTAATAGTCTACTCAATTCTTTTGCAACTGGTGCCAAAGAAAACTCTTTTTTTACTTCTCCCTTTGGTCTACCTAAATGAGAACAAAGTATTACTTTACAATTTTTATCCAATAAATATTTTATTGTTGGAAGAGCTCCAACTATTCTTCTGTTGTCGGTTATATTAAATTCTTCATCTAATGGTACATTAAAATCACATCTAACTAATACTTTTTTTCCTGCTAAATCTATATCTCTAATAGTTTTTTTATTCATAATATTTTTCCTTTCTTGATTTGCTAAAAAGTCAGGTATAGTAATGGGAAATCCCATTACTCCCCTCTTTTATTATTCAACTGTGCTAATATATTTAGCTAGTTCAACTAATTTTTTAGCATATCCAGATTCGTTATCATACCATGCAACTAATTTTACAAATGTGTCTGTAAGCATTATTCCTGCTTTGCTATCAAATATTGAAGTATGTTCATCACCTAAGAAATCTGATGACACAACATCTTCATCTGTATATTCTATTATACCTTTCATTTCTCCTTCAGCTGCTTTTTTCATAACATCACATATTTCTTCATATGTTGTTGGTTTTTCTAAGTTACATGTTAAGTCAACTACTGATACATCCATAGTTGGAACTCTAAATGCCATACCTGTTAATTTTCCATTTAAATCTGGTATAACTTTTCCAACAGCCTTAGCTGCTCCTGTTGAAGATGGTATAATGTTAGCTGCTGCTGCACGTCCACCTCTCCAATCTTTTTTAGATGCTCCATCAACTGTTTTTTGTGTTGCAGTTGTTGAGTGAACTGTTGTCATCAATCCTTCTTTTATTCCAAAGTTATCATTTATTACTTTAGCTAAAGGTGCTAAACAGTTTGTTGTACAAGAAGCATTAGATATAATATTCATACTAGGGTCATATTTATCATTGTTTACTCCCATAACAAACATTGGAGCATCTTTTGAAGGTGCACTAATTAAAACTTTTTTTGCTCCAGCATTAATGTGAGCTTGTGCTTTTTCTAATGTTGTGAATACTCCAGAACATTCTAATACATAATCAACTCCATTTTCTCCCCATGGGATATTGTTTGGATCCATTTCATTATATACATTTACTGTTTTTCCATTAACTATTATTTTTCCATCTTCTGCTTTAATATCTCCAGAAAATCTGCCATGCATTGAATCATATTTTACCATATAAACCATATAATCAGCTACTATGAATGGGTCATTTACTGCAACAACCTCAACTTCATCATCTTTAATAGCCGCTTGAAAAGCTAACTTTCCTATTCTTCCAAATCCATTAATACCAATTTTAATCATTATAAATTCCTCCTCTATATTTTTAAAATTTTCTTTATTATTTTTTGTGGTTTTAACCGTTTTTATTCTATAACAAAACAAATTATAATTCAAGTGTTAGGTTAGAAAAAGGCAAAAAAAAACAGGCTTTAATTACCTGTTTAATTTTTATCACATTATTTTAAAATTGCATTTTTTGGAACAAGAAATTATGTACTTGTTCTTCGTCAATTTCTTGATGCCAGAAATCATTAATTGATTGAAAAACTTCTGCTTCTCTTGGAGTTAATTCCAATCTTACTTCTTGGAATAAGAAGTTCTTTATTTTTGTCCATGTACTAACTTTTGTTGGTACTCCTGCATCAAATTGATTTGGCATTATATTTTCATTATTTAATGGTCCTTCCATAATCTTCCTCCTTTGTAGATATAATATTTTTCTTTCACTATACTTATACTACAAAAATAAATTTTATTCAAGTCTTTTTTTGTATTTTTTTTATTTTTTTACTTTAAGCAATTGTTTATTTCTACAAACTTTTCTAGGCTCAAACTTTCACCTCTTGTATTTTCATCAAGCCCTATATTTTTTAAGGTTTCTATTGCTGTTTGTTTATCTTCTATGTAGTTATAGTTTATAAGCACATTTGCTAAAATCTTCCTTCTTTGAGAAAAAACTCTTTGTATTAATTCAAAAAACTTTTTTTCATCTTCCACCTGTACTTTAGGCTCTTTTCTAATTGATAGCTTTATTACCTCTGAATCCACCTTAGGACTAGGTATAAAACTGGTTTTATCTACTTTTATTATTGATTCTGCTAATGAATAATAATCTACCATATATGTTATTGCGCCAGATAATCTAGTTCCCGTTTTTGCTGTCAATCTATCTGCCACTTCTTTTTGAACCATTACTATAATTTCATTAATATTAAGTTTTTGTTCTAAAAGTTTAATTATTATTGGTGTACTAATATAATATGGCAAGTTTGCTACAATCTTTACATTTCCTATTTTTATTCCTTTATCTTCTGCTTCTTTTTTTTCTTGTTCTATTAATGAGGTTAAATCGACCTTCAAAACATCATTATTTATTATTTTCAAATTGTCATATAATTTAAATCTATCAGTTATTATTCTTACCATTCTCTCATCTAATTCTATAGCTATAACCTTATAGGCATTTTGTATTAATCTGTTTGTTAATACACCTAATCCTGGTCCTATTTCTATTACTAAATCATTAGAATCTATATTTGCATTTTCTATTATTTCATCTATTACATTATCATTTACTAAAAAATTTTGCCCTAAGCTTTTATTGGCTTGAATTTTATACTTATTTAGTATAAATTTTGTTTCTTCTAATACATTCATGATATTTGCCTTTCTATTTTGCTTTTTAATCCTCTATCAGAGTAGCACCTAATATGCCAGCATCATTTCCGATTTTAGCCGCTACTATTTTAGGTGGATTTTCCTTATTAAATAAATATTTTCCATTATAGATTCTATCCTTCAATTTGTCAAATATTAAACTTTCGTAATGCGACATACTACCACCAATGCTAATAGCCTCTGGCTCAAATATATTAATGATATTAGAAATTCCTATTGCTAAATCTTCTATATAATTAGTTAACAATTCTTCTACTTCTGGATTTTCAATGTTTGCATTTATTTTCTTTATCAACTCATCTGCTCTTACATATTCCTGTATTTTCAGTATGGATTGCATATTCTCTTTAAATTTTTTCTTAGAACAATATGCCTCAAAACATCCATTATTTCCACATCCACATTTTATTCCTTCTTTTTTTATTACCATGTGTCCAAATTCAAAACCAGCATTTCTTTTTGGTTTTAGAAATTTTCCACCTAAGAATGCTGCTCCCCCTATCCCTGTTCCAATACATAAGAAAATACAATCATCATATTCTTTCAAACTTCCATACCTTTTTTCTGCCAAAGCTGCACACTTTCCATCATTTTCTAATCTAATAGGTACTCTAAAACTATCCTTACCAAAGCTTTCTTTTAACTTTTCTTCTATTTTAAATTCTTTTATTCCCAGATTTACCACATTTTTTATACTTCCATCCTTTGGATTGCCCGGAGTAGCAATTCCTATCATCTCAAGACATGATAGTGTTTTGCCTGTATTTAATAATATCTCATTAACTCCATGTACAATAGATGTTACTATGTAATCTTCTATACTTCCAATTTTATTCTCACTCATATAATATGTTCTTTTTTCTATTATTTCATTATGATCATCAATAAATCCAATAGCAACGTGGCTACCTCCTAAATCAATGCCTATTTTCATTCTAAACAACTTTCCTTTCTATACACATATGGTTGGGAAAAATTTGTGTAATAATTTCCCAACCCGTTTTTTGTTCCTATTTAATTTTATATTCCTGCTGCCGAGAACAAGAAAGTTCCCATATATACATGAATACAAGGTACTAATACTATAACTACAACAAATATCAAAAGTATACCAACTATTGAATAAACAAGTTGTGGCAATACAGCCATAATTGTATCCATTGTATTTTTTATATCTATATCCATGTAATCTAAAAGTTTTTCAATCATTTCATTTAAGTCGGTTCTCATACCAACTTTAAGCATTTCAGTTGTCATTGTTGAACCTAACCCAGCTTTCTCAAAAGGCTCAATCCATGAATTACCAACTAATATGTTATTTATAGATGTTTCTATCATAGCTCTCATAACCAGGTTATTCACTACATTTTTACTTACCTCTAAAGCATCTTGGATTCTCATTCCATTTTCAAGGTTCAAAACCATAGCTCTCATCAACCTTGAAAAATCAAGAGAGTAAAACAATTTTCCGAATATTGGCATTGTATATTTAAAATAATCAAAATTATACCTTCCCTTTGGTGTGTTTATATATGATACAATTAATGCAATTATACCAGCTATTATAGCAGTAGGAATGTACCAATATTTTACAACACCTTGTAAAAAATTAGAAAATGCTACTGTTATTTCTGGCAATGTATCCGTAGTTCCAACTTGGTCATAAATTCCTTGAATAGTAGGTACTGTGTATAAACTTCCAACAAATAGTAATGCTATTAAAGCTACCAATTGAATCAAGTTTGGTATTATAATTCCTCTAAGCTTTTTCATAGTATCAGTGTTCGAATCCAAATACTTAACAGCTTGTTGAAGTGACTGAGTTAAAGATCCAGATAGTTCTCCAACCTTTATCATGTTTATATATATATATGGAAATACGTTTGAATAGTATTCCATTGTTGTATACATATATTCTCCTGCTTCAACTCCGGCTAATATATCTTCCAGTATTCCTCTAAAAGTAAAATTTTCCGTACTTTCTATTATTGTACTTAAAGCATGAATATTATTGAAGTCCGCTTTTTTCAATAAATAGAAGTTTTGAGTAAATATCATTATGTCTCTAACTGTAATTTTTTGCTGTGTTGATAAAGCTAAATTAACTCTTTCATATAATGATAGTTGCTTTGCTTTACCTTGGTTAATCGTTGCAGAATTAGCTGTTTTTAGTAGTTGATCTACATCTGTTACGTTTTTCTTTTTAGAAACGTTTTTATTTTTCCTACCATAACCAACTTGAATTACATCTATTGGTAGTAGCTCACCATTCTTTAATTTTTTTATCAGAGTCTGTTTGCTTGGACTCTCAACTCTATTTTTTACTATTACTCCTTCTTTTGTAATTGCTCTATATACATACTGAGGCATAACTCCCTCCTATATTATAAATTATTTCCTCTTTTAATTTTTAATTGCATTATTGTTCTATTTAATATTTCAATATTTTTCTCTTCTATTTGTGCCTTTGCCTGTTCTAGTGTAATTTTATCGTCCACAAATAACTGTGCTATTGAATTTATTAATCCAATACTTCCATTAGCAGATGAACTTTGAATTGCATCTTCTACTTCTGATACACTAAACTTTTCTTTTCTAATTAATCCAGAAACAATGTTGTCTACTACCATAACCTCTGGAACTAAAATCAACTTATCTCCTTTTCCTCTTAATAGTCTTTGTGATGTAACCAATTTCAATAGTGATGCTATTAAGTATTTTACACTTTGTTGATCTTTTATATCATAGAAATTTATCATTCTGTCTATTGTCTCAGCACAAGACTTTGTATGAAGTGTTCCTATTACTAAATGCCCTGCTTCTGCTGTTTCTATAGCTGCATCCATTGTTTCTCTATCACGAATCTCACCTATAACAAGAATATCGCAATCCTCTCTTAAACAGTTCTTAACACCGTCTTTGTATGTTAGAACGTCTTGTCCTACACCAACTTCTTTTTGTACTATTATAGATTTTTTACATGAATGTTTAAACTCTACTGGACTCTCTAACGTTAGTATTTTTTTATTTTGATTTTCATTTATATCATTAATTAAAGCATTTAATGTTGTTGTTTTACCAGAGTTTGTTTTACCAGTAACCAAGACTAATCCTTGTGGTTGATACATCATTCTTCTAACAATATCTGGAACTCCTAATTCTTCAAAAGTTGGTAATGTATTTTTTATAATTCTTAGAGTAAATAAAGGAATATCGCCAGAATATGAAATGTTAACTCTTAGACGTAATCCTTCAAATTCAAAAGATGAATCTAATTTTCTTGTTTCTTTAAATACTGTGTCTTTATCAACATTTCCTCTAATAAAGTAATCATATATATCATTCATGTCTTCTTCTGTAAGTTCTTCACAGTCTGTAAATGGAACTAACTCCCTAGAAATTCTAAGCATTGGATGTATTCCACAAATCAAATGTATATCTGAAGCATCTTTTTCGATTGCCGTTTTTAATATTTGGTTTATATTTACCATTTTTTTCATCCTTTCTTAAGTTCACTGTTTTTTAGAAATTGATTTAATAAATAATCAATTTAGAATTTAGCTCTTGCAATGTTGTATACCCCTCAAGTATCTTATTAAATCCGTCTATTACTAGTGGTTTATATCCTTCTTCAATTGCCTTTTTTCTTATAGCTAAGCTTGACTTGTCATCTATAATTAATTCCTTTAATTCATCAGTTATATTTAATATTTCGAAAATTCCTATTCTTCCGTAATAACCTGTATTATTACATTTCTTACATCCTTTTATATCATAAGTATGTTTTCCTTTAAAGTCATACTCAATTCCATATTTTTTTGCAATTCCATTTATAATGTTCTTTTCTTCTTCTGTGTATTCTCTTTCAACAGCACAATTTAAACAAACTTTTCTTACCAATCTTTGAGATAAAGATGTTGCTAAAGTACTGGCAATATCATAGTTAGACACGCCTATTTTTCTTAACCTTGTAATTACCTCTATACTATCAATTGTATGGATTGTAGATAATACAAAGTGTCCTGTTTGACCTGCTTGCATTGCAATTTCGGCAGTCTCTTTATCACGAATTTCTCCAACTAGAATTATGTCTGGATCCTGTCTTAAAACTGTTCTTAAAGAATCTGAAAATGAAGTTCTAGAATCTATTTCTATTTGATTTAATCCTGGAATTCTAATTTCCACTGGGTCTTCAATTGTTGTAACATTTATTTCTGGTCTGTTAAGAAAATCTATTATACTATATAAAGTTGTAGTTTTACCTTCACCAGTAGGTGCTGCAACCATAACAATACTATTTCTCTTATTAAAGCTTCTTTTTACCAATTCTTCGTCTCTTGGGAAACCTAATTCAAATATATGTTGAACATCTGCATTTTTCTTCAATAATCTCAAAACAAACTTTTCACCACATACATTTCTTTGAGATGAAACACGGATATTATATTCTGGATACATTCCAATTCTTCCATCTTGAGATTCCTGCTTTTCTTGATGCATGTTAGAAATAGCTTTTAGTCTTCCAATTAATTGAACCTGTTTAGATTTATCAATATCGGCAACAGTTGTTAACTCGCCATCAATTCTATATCTAACTCTAATTGCAGTTTCCATAGGCTCAATATGAATATCACTAGCTCTTTTTTCCATAGCAGTTTTTATTATTGAATCTAATAAACCTGATATATCAGCTGTTATATCTATATTTTCTGATGCATTTCCCTCTAATGAATTTAATATTTGTTCTACATTACTATTAAAAGTAATATATTTTTCCATTATTAAACCTTTATTTAAAAATAATAAACGTATTGTATCTACAGTTCTTTTATTTGTAAGATCAGAAAAACATACTTTGATTTTTCCAGATTCAATAGCAAATGGAACAGCTTTATTCTGCTTTGCCACATCTAATGAAATGTATTCTAGCAAATTTATTTGTAAATCTGCCATTGTTAAATTAATTCCCTTTTCTCCTAGTATATCTCCTATTGCAGAAATTAATATATCAGGATCACATAAATCTAGTTCTTTAAGTATATCTCCTATTTTTCTAGAAGGATGACTTTTCTGATATTCTAATGCCTTATTTATATCACCCTCTGTAACAACTCCTCTTTTTACCAATTCAATTCCTATTGGTTGTGTTCTTCTACTATCCATATCTTTTTGTTCCTTCCCTTCTTAAAGTATTCATTAAATATAATAAATCCCCCTATTTTTCTTTTGTTTACCAATATTTTAGTGTATAATCTATAGATTTATAAAACATAGAATCTGTTGAACTACCTATTGCAATGCTAATAGAAATTATTTCCTTTTCAACTCCATTAACCATTATTGTTTTGTTGCTTGCATTAAAAGATGTAACATTTGTCGCTATTTTAATCTTCCCCTTATATATTCCTTCATCAGAAGCATTATATACATAAGTATCTCCACTTTCAAAAGTTATTATTATATTTCCACTCGTTTCATCAGTTTCAACACTTGCATATTTATTGTTTTTTACATCTTTGACAAATTCCGAATTAAATTTGTCAAACGACGCCGTATATCTTGAAGCTTTTCTTACTATATCTAAATTACTGAAGAAGAAACCTCTTATTGATGCTAAAACGCCAATAACTATAAGCAATAATATTATATAAGCAGACAATTCAATTAACGTTATTCCCTTATTAGATTTTAGTCTTACCACTATTATTCTCCCATTTCTTTAATTTTTAGTTTAGTAATATTTAATGTTTTTTCCTCTTTATTTACTGTGTACTTAATAATCAAATTTACTTTTTTTATCAAATCATATTGATAATCTGTATATGGTTCTATTGTTAATTCAGTTACATAGTCATCACTTATCTCAATTTCATTATCATCTTTTAGCATTTGTATAAAGTTTTCATCAACTTCGTCGTACGATTTTTCATCAACCTTTTCTAATATCATTGTTGCATATGCATCTGCATTTGCTCCTTTTTGTATATTCAATGAAGTGTTATATATAGAAAACATCAAACTTGCTATTACACCAGTAAAAGTTATTATAATTATTATAGCAATAGTTATATCTACCCCAGTTATTCCTTTATTATTCATATAATAGTTTTCCCTTTCTTATATTAACCAATATTTTTAAATAATATTTAAACTAACTGATTAAAGATTATAAAATTAGTAGCAAATAACATAATTATATTACTAACACATAAATAATATCCAATAGGAATATTATACTCTTTTAAAATTCCTTTATTATTTTTTACATATTTTTTACTTTTGTTCTTTATTAAATACATAACAATATTTATGGCAATTGCAATTAATGCACACATTATTGTTAATATTGTACAAGTTTCATATGTAAAAGTTAGCATTGCTAAAACTAAAATCAAACATTCAAATGTATAATTATTCTTAGCTTTTTTACTGAAATACAAATTATTAGCCACTATAAATACGACCATGACAAATAAGTATATAACATATCTATAAATATTAGCTTTTTCTACTATGTATAGATATATAATATACAATGCTTCAACTATAACCACATAAAGTAAAACTTCATTTCTTATTTCAAATCTTTCTTTATCTATTCCAGCTATTATAAAAAGACCAGCCAAATACAAGAAACCTGTTGCTAAGTATACAATTATACTTGTATTTAAATCTAAAACTTTTACATTAACTGACATAGCAAACAAAACAAAAGCTACTCCTGTTAATAGCTCTAATAATAAGTATCTAGCTCTTATTTTTTTCTTGCAATATCTACATTTTCCACCTAGAAAAATATAACTAAATACTGGAATTAAATCTATAAAAGCTAATTTATGATTACAATTTGGACAATACGATCTTGTATGTGTTATGTCTTTTCCTAGTGGTATTCTATAAACTGCTAATGTAAAAAAACTTCCAAATGTAATTCCAATTAAAAATACAAAAAAATATAATATAAAATCCATTTTTAGCTTCTTTCCTCCTAGTGCAAATATCAGTTATAATTTTTTTCCTAATTTTAAAATATGGTTCCCCATATAATAATATATACCATATAGGTAACCACTTAAAATATCTTTATTAAGAAATTTATAAACTATTCATATATTTTTCTGCATTAGTCAATTCAGTTTTTTCTTCTTCTGCAGCATTTGTATAGTTTGTTTTTCCTGCATTAGCTTTTGTAATTATACCTTGATTGTTTAATACTAAGCTCAAGCTTACACCTGCAAGTATTAATAATACAACTATTGTTACAACTAATGCAACTAATGTAATACCTTTTTCTTTCTTAAACATATAAAATTCCTCCTTCTTGTGTTTTTTTGTATATATTTAATATTTAAATATAACCTAATTAATTATTTCATCTTTGTATCGTCAAAAAACGTTTCTGTTGAATTTGTTGCACTGTTTCCTTTTGAAGTATTTCCACCATTGCTTGAACCGTTTCCAGTTGTGTTTGAAGTAGTGTCTGTACCTATAGATGTAGAATTAGATGCGGCAAATGGATTTGCCTTTCCTTCATCATAACTTTGTGTTCTTCTATACAATGTTAAATCAGAATCCGTTATTTCGAAAACAAGATTTTCTTTTGGATATTCTGCTATTTCTTCATCAATTTCTTCTTTTATTGTATTAGATGTTGAATATGCTTCAACATTTTCTGGTACAACAATATTAGAAGGAATATACGTGTAAAATATTATTCCTAATATCAAGCATATTGCTAAACACAATAAAATAATTATTGTAACTTCTTTAATAATAGATTTCATTATATTTAGTACCCTCCTCTTTTAATTACCTACCGCATTATCGATTCTGCTACTAGCTACATCTTTTGTTGTGTTTGTTGTATTAGTAGTATCGCTGTTTTTTGTACTAGTAGAACTTTGAACCGTAGTAGTAGTTTGTTCTTCTTTAATTCCTATATCATTTACAATAAATGTACAATTTAAGCTTTCTTCTGTTGAACCTGTTGATATCTTAAAATTTTCAATTCTAAAATTCAAATCAGTGTCATCTTCAAGTGCATAAATAAAGTCTCTAATTGCTATATAACTTCCAGTAACATTAAATGTTAATTTGTTTTTGTTTGAAACTCCAGTAGAAGTTACTGTCAACTTTAAATTAACACCTTTACTTGTTGCGTGATTTCCTATTTGACTCCACAAATATTCCATAGCATACGACTTATCTTGATTTGCCTCTTTTATTTCATCATCACTACTTACACTTGCAATATCAAGATATGTCGACTTACTAGTAGCTAATTTTTTTGTTGCATCATTTAAATCACTTAAGGCTTTTTTATATGTTACATTATTTAAGCTATTTAATTCTTCAACTTGCTTATTTAAGTCTTCATTTTTCTGAATTATCTGACTTATACTTAGCACTTCTATGCCACCTATTGATATTCCTCTTACCATTATCACTACTATCAACATTGCCAAAAGAAGTGTAAATACTGACATCAATAAGTTTTTCATGGTAGTTCTCCCTCTATTACTATTTTTACAACATCGCCATCTTTAACTGCTTCTGATGAAACAACAGTTGTTGGTTCTAAGATGCCTTCTGATTTTAACCTAGCCTTAAAGTATGCTAATTGTTCATATTTTGCTGATTGTGCATTTATAACTATCTTTTTATCAGTTGTATTTTCTATTGATGTTAACTGAACTTGTTTTGGAATAACATTCATTATCTGGCTAAGTAATACTGGTATAGTATTTTTATAAGAATTTTTTTCATTGATAGCACTAGTTGCATCTTGTAAATTCTTAGTTAAAGTATTGTACTCTGTTATTTTATCATTAACACTTGTTGTATCTTTTTTTATCAACGATATTTGTTGGTTAGTATAATCTTTAGATTTAGAAATCTGTTTTACTTTGCTATCCGCCTGTTGTTTTATAATTAAAGCAATTCCAGAATAAGCAATAAACACAATTATCGTAAATGCAAAACATCTAATTAGCCATGCTCCAAGTTGTTTATTTGAAATAGTAATATTGTTAATCTTTCTAAAGAATTCACTAGTATTGCTATTACCCTCTTTGCTTCCTGGCATCGTTATTCCTGAAAACTTAGCCTTTACCTTACTAAAATTAATATCCTTAATTCCATAGTCCAATCCTTGAAGAGCCAAAGCAATTGCTGAATTTACTTCTATATAATCCTTCATATTTACTTTTGGACTATCCTCTATAAAGAATGGTTTTAATATTTCGCATTTTGCACTATCTATAAGTTCTTCAAAATATAAATCCACATTATTTATAACAGACGCTGTTCCTGTAATATATATTTTATTTATCTTTATCATTGAATCATTAACAATTTGGTTTACTTCTGTTGCTATCTGATACAAAGTAGGTATAATGTCACTTAAGTATTCATTTTCTTTTTCTTGTAGATTCCTTCCCTGCATAGTATATATTGTTGAATTCTTGCATATTTCATATGCTTTAGCATACGAATTTTCTTTAACATTTATAGCATCTAATATATCTGCTGCACCTTTTTCAATTTGATGAACTTCATATACTTTTTCGCCATTAACTACTGTAACAGTTGTTTTGTCTTCTATATTTACTATAGCTACATTTTCTTTAGCATTAATCGGTGCAATGCTTGCAATGCTTAAAGGTATTGGAGTTATATTTGTAACTCTATAACCTTCAAAGTTATTAACCACATTATTTAATTTTATCTTGTCTATAGACACATGAATTACTTTTATTTTTTCTTTATCATTTGCATCATTTACCAATACATATCTAGATTCTAAAGCATTTGGGTTAAGTCCCTTATCATAGCAATATGATTCGAATTCAGTCTTTATTGCTTTTTCTAAATCTTTTTTGCTAAGTAAGTCTGACATATACAAATAATTGTACATTTCTTCACTCATATTAACACTTATTGGAATTTTAAAGCTAAATGTTTCTTCAATAATCTGGTCAATAGTTTGCTTAAAGTCAGAATAAACCTTAACACCAAAAGCTTCTACTTTAGTAGAAGTTTTTTCTCTTGATATTTTTGCATATTTAATTATGTTTTTATCTACATAAATCCCTAAACAAGTGGCCATTTTTTTCAATTCCTCTCACATTATTATATTTAACAAAAAATATAATAAAATACTTCTTTTTTTTATCATTTTTTCCAAATTTTAGCTTTATACATAATTATATTAATATTTTATCTTTTTTTCGTCAAAAGTCAATAGAATTTCTTTAATAGTAATTTAATTGTAACATTGTAATATTTTTGTAAAAAAGAACCTATTTCTAGGTTCTTTACATTCTTATTATTGCTAACGCTATTATAAATATTCCAAATATTACTCTGTAAATTGCAAATACTTTAAAGCTCTTTTTTTGTAGGTATTCTAGTAAAAATTTTATAACTGCAATTCCAACTAAAAAGCTTGCAATTACTCCCAATACAAATGGTAAATCAAAAACAAAATCTTTTATCTTAAAAATAGTAGCTGCTAAAACAATTGGTGCAGAAAGCATAAAAGAATATTTTGCTGCTGATGTTCTATCTACTCCTAATATTCTTGCTGTTGTTATAGTTACCCCAGATCTTGAAACACCTGGTATAAAGGCTAATGCCTGAGAAACACCTATTAAAAAAGTTTGTTTTAATGTCATTTGCTCATATTTTGTTTTGCTTTTGCATTTTTCATCCGCTATATATAAAGCAGTTCCCATGAATATAAGAGCCAAAGCTATTATTATAGGTTTGTTTAATGAATCAGATAAAAAATGATCCAATAAAAACCCAACTATTCCTCCTGGTATAGTTGCTAATACAATGTACCAAAACATTCTTCCTTGGACTGTTTTTTCTTTTTTTACAATATAATTATATCCACCTTTTATCATTGAAATCCAATCTTTAAAGAAGAATAATCCAATTGCTAGTAATGTGCCAAAATGAAGTGCCACATCAAAAGATTCAGGTATATTCCAATTAAAAATCCATGGTATTATTGTTAAATGTGCTGAACTCGAAATCGGTAGTAATTCTGTCAATCCCTGTACTATTCCTAAAATTATTGCTTGATATATTTCCATTTTTATTTTTCCCTCTCTTCTACATTTTTTTCAAACTCTTAATGTATTATTAAAAGTTCAATAGCATCTATTACAATATGATGCTTATATTTAGAATATATTAAATTTTATTAAATTTATTACATATTCTTTTTATTCTATTTCACCTTTTTGTATTTCCTCTTGTCTAATTATATTTTCTTTTTCTTCTGATGTCTGTTCTTTTGTTTTCATTACGTTTTCTATCATCTGAATATCATTATTATTCAATTTTCCAACAAGTTTACACGTATGGTCTAAATGTTTATAAATCTGCCTTTCTTTTTTCGATACATTTATTTTCTTACTTGTTTCAATATTCAATTCTGGCTTATTAATTTTGTCCTTTATTGTAATAAACATATTATCACTTTGTATTTTTTCATATAAATCTGCATCATCTTCAATAGCAATATTTGCATAATTAATAGCTCTCTCTTGATCACCTTTAATTATAGCTATTCTTGCCAAATAGAAGTATGCCCCCGCTTCCACATCCTCTGAATTTATGCATTCTTCAAAATATTTTCTAGCCTCTTCCAAATCTCCATAAATTAAACTCAACTGTCCAAGTGTATATCTTGCATGATAAAGATCACTGTTAATCTTTGCTGCAGTTTCATAACATTCTTTTGCCTTCTGAAAATCATTTAACATTGTATATGTCATGCCTAAATTATAATACAAATCATAATCTGCTGAACTATATTTTAATGCAGCCATATAAATCTGTATTGCTTCTTTATATTCGTTTTCTTCAAACAATACATTTCCTAATTTCATGCTAGCCTCATAATTTTCTGGTTCCTGATTTAAGACTTCATAAAAAATTTCTTTTGCTTCCTTATTTCTATCGCAAGACTCATATAAATTTCCAACTTTTATAAGAACATCAATATTTTGAGAATCCTCTGCTAATATTGTTTCATACTCTTCCAAAGCTTTTTCTTTTAAACCATTTTCCTCATATATTTTTGCCAGCTTCTCATGTAACTTTACACTGTTTGGATATTTTTTTATTGTGTTACTTAAATACTTTTCCGCTTTCTTATCATTCTTTAGTATCAAATAAACTTCACTCATAAACATGCTTATGAACTCTGCAAAGTTAATTTTACTTTTTTTTTCAAGTATAAATATAAGTATAGGTATAACAACAGATAATACATACATCAAAATTTTTATAATAACATTTAATTTTATATTCAATATTAATCCTATAAAGCTTATTAATATTCCAACAAATTGTACAACAAGCAAATACACATAGCTTGTATCATTTTTTCTTACTAATCTAAGGAACATCAATATAAATAATGTAAAAGCTAAAAGATTAAATATTATTTTTTCAAACATTTCTTCACCTCGCATTGTATATATTTGTTCTAAAATATTATATATATTTCACAATTTAAGTTTTCAAATTTCTACATTTTTAAATTTATTTATTATTCTCAAATTCTTTTTTATAATTATCTATACATTCCTGAATTATCTTTTCAGCTTCTTCTCTTCCCATCATCTTATCTATTGTGGTTTGTTTTCCCTCTAACTGTTTGTACACCTCGAAAAAGTGCATTATTTCAGCTGATGTTTGAGGTGGTAGTTCAGAAATATCTTTATAAGTATTTAAAAATGGATCTTTTTTTGCTATAGCTATGATTTTTTCATCTTCTTCATCATCATCAATCATTCTTAATACACCTATAGGATAGCAAGGAACCAATGTTAGAGGATATATCTCTTCTTGACATAGAATTAAAACATCCAATGGATCATTATCTCCCGCATATGTTCTAGGAATAAATCCATAGTTAGCTGGATAATGAGTTGCTGTATATAATATCCTATCCAACTTTAAAAATCCTGTTTCTTTGTCTAACTCATATTTATTTTTACACCCCTTAGGTATTTCTACAACTGCCATAAAATCATCTTTTGCAATTCTATTTTCATTTATATCATGCCATATATTCATAATACTTCTTCCTTTCATGTATATTTTATTTTAGTATTTCCTTTTTATTCATATATATAATAAGCTATTTGAAAAAAAAAGTCTAGTATATATCAAAAATTTTTGAACAAAAAATAACAGAGGTTCTTTCCCCTGTTATTTTCCATTTCTCTTTTCAGCACGAACTTCTTTTATTAATTTTCTGCACATTTTATTAAAATTTTCACCATAACAATATTCTAATGATTTACTTGATAAACATTTTTCTTCTTTTGCATATTTATTCCACATTCTTTCGTTTGGTATTTCGTTTATTATCTTTAGGTACAATTTTAGTTCTTCCAAACTTCTGCTGTATTTTTCCATAAATCACCACTTTACTCTATATAAATCTGTTATAGGCACATCCAAAGCTTTAGCCACTCTTACCATTACTAATAAGCTTGGACTTTTTCTTTCCTTTTCTATATCACTTAAATGTGCCACTGAAACACCACTCCTCCTTGCTAATCCGGAGAGAGTTACATTTTTTTCATTTCTCACGTCTTTTATTAAAACTTCTATATGCATCGTTCCCACCAATTCTTTTATCTTTTATCTGGTTATTAAAACATAATAAGCTTTCGCTATGGCGAAAATTTGTAAAAAAATTACAATTTTATAAATTTTTACTATACATATATTTTTTGCGTCTATCTCAAGATTATCACCTTATATCTAAGCTGTAAAGGATTTTCGTACTTCAAATTATTACATTTTTTCCCATTAAAGTTGACTATTTACTATTTTTTTGCTTTTTTGCTTTTAATTTGTAATATATTGTGCTAATATATCTAAAAATAGTATTATATTTATGGAGGAATTATTACATGAATCGATATGATACAATAAAAAAAGTTAGTATTTTAGGTATTATTGGAAATATATTTTTACTAATTATAAAAATGTCTATTGGCATTTTAAGTAAAAGCCAAGCAATGATTGCTGATGCTTCCAATAGTGCTGGAGACATATTTGCTTCACTTATGAGTTCTATTGGAAATAAAATAGCTAACGAACCTCAGGATAAATCTCATAATTTTGGTCATGGAAAAGCTGAATATATTTTTTCCTTTTTAATCGCTCTTTCTATGATATTAATAGCTTTCAAACTACTATACGACTCTATAATTTCACTAATAAATCCTGAACCTGTAAGCTTTGTCAATTTTTTAATATTAATTTGTATTGTTACTATAACAGTTAAGCTTTCATTGTTTTTTTATGCTAAACATGCCTATAAAAAGCACAATAGTATACTTATAAAAGCCAATATGAAGGATCACAGAAACGACTGCATTGTTACTACATTCACATTAATTTCTGTTATATTTAATATTTATGGTATTTATTCTTTTGATGGTATCGTCGGAATTGGCATTGCTATTTGGATATGTTACTCAGGCGTAAAAATATTTTTAGAAAGCTACAATGTTCTAATGGATTCCGCAATAGATGATGAAACCAAACAAGAAATTTTAAATGTTATTAACGAATTTGCCGAAATACAAAAAATAAATCATCTGACTTCTAAACCTGTCGGATATAAATATCTAATTTCCGTCAGTATTTATTTGGATGGAAATATGTCTACATTCGCCAGTCATGAAATAGCGGACAAACTAGAAAAAAGATTAAACAGTCTAAATCAGGTTTATTTATCTATTATTCATGTAAATCCTATATAACCTTATCTTTTTAAATAAAGTATTGCATAAAAAAACAAGGTGTTAAAAATAACAACCTTGTTTTTCTTTTAGCAAGAATTTTTCAGCCTTGAGGCATCATGCAAATATACATTGCCTCTTCTGTTGTAACCTTGTAAAGTCCCAATTGTTCCTCTACACGGCATACTATCGACGGCATTTCGTTTTCTATTTTAATTTTTTTACCGTCAAATTCAAGAACACAGCATTTCTTCAACACTGTTCCCTCTTCCGGCTTCTGCCAAATTACAGCAAAATGATTCCTTTCATTTTTTCCTCCAAGCGAAACCACATAACAGTCCCGTTTCGTAAATACAAGTCTCATATTGCTTGCAATTTCTTTTACCCTGGTTACCTTTCCAAGCGTAACTTTGGTGTGCTTCACATCATGTCCCTCAATTTTTTCAAGAAGTTCACAATTATATTTTTCTCCTTGATGCGGAATCGTGTCACCAAATGCCATATGCACAACTATCGGTTCTTCTCCCACTTTCGTCATATTGCAATTAATACATTTTCTTAGCCGATCAATAATTTTTCCTGCCATTTTTTTCTTTACCTCCAAAATTATTTGTCTGTAATATATATCACTTATTTAGTCCACTGACTAAAAGTCAATCACTATTTTATTATACAACAAATTAACATAATTTGCAAGTTCTACAAATTGTTTTTAACGTTGCTATAAAGTAAGAACACTAGGCACGAAAACTCTGTACCTAGCGTAAAATCATTAATCATAATCATCTTAATGTCTATTTTGTTTTTTATATCATTTTCTTACATTTAATATACCGCTTTTGTATTATCAGTAAGTTAAATGTTATCCACATCATTGATATCAATATGTTTATTTATATCTTCTTCTGTTGGTAATTTATCTAATACTTCTTTTGGTAATTCATTTCTAACTTCATAGGAAGTAACACCTATTGGAGTGTTTGTACCTTTTAAAGCCCATTCTACTGATAATTTGTCTTTACCTTTACAAAGTAATAGTCCAATCGTTTGATTATCTAGTTCTTTTCTTAATGTTTCATCTACAGCTGTTACATAAAAGCTTAATTGACCGATATATTCTGGCTTAAATTCTACATTCTTAAGCTCTACTACTATATGACATCTTAAATCTAAATGATAAAATAACATATCACTGTAATAGTCTTGATTTTCTGTAGATATTTTATATTGATTTCCAACAAAACTAAATCCTTTACCTAATTCTAATAAAACATTTTTTATTTTTTTCATCATTGCGTTTTCAATATCTTTTTCAACCGCATTTTCTTTAATTCCTTCTAATTCAAATATATAAGAGTCTTTAATAACATCTCTGGCTAGTTCACTTTGAAGAATAGGTAATTTGTTTTCAAAGCTTGTGCTAAATTTAACATTTTATCAGTTATAGTATATGGTGGGTATTCTGTTTTCATTTAGAACCTCCACTTTATATATTTTATCAACTCATTCTTTTTCCTTTAATATATAAAATCTGCTTTTTTGATAAATTAAAACCTCAAGTTCATCTTACGAACACTTGAGGTTTTAATGGTGCCAACGCCGTAGATATTTACAACTCGTTAGCTCTCTTGACGATTGATACAAATATCAATCAAGTTAATATTACTTTAACACAAAATTATTCTTTTGGCAAGCGTTTTAAAAATTTAATATATTTAAGGAATTTCTTAAAAAACTTGTCTTCCCTTTATTTCAAAGTGAATTTGACTTTTTTTCCATTTTTTTGTATAATCTTAATAGATTATACAAAAATGAAAGGAATGAATTTATGGATAAGAATTTTATTTTAAAAGCCAATCTACTAGAACATGGTATAAATATTTCTAGTGAAGCAAAAAAAATATTGGATTCTCAATCTGATATTTGGCTAATGGACGATTATATTACTTGTAGCGGAGTAACATTACACTTTGAAAACCAATATGCAACTATTGGTGTTGAAACTAATTCTGAGTATAAATTAGTTGAAAAAAATGGAAAACTTTATATCAAAGAGCCTAATAATTATGTAACAGAAACTACAGTAATCACTCCCCCAGATTATATGAAGGATGAAATTGTTATTGAAGGGAAAAAAATCACAGTTTATACAAATACATATACTGACCGTGTTCGTTTGCAATTAATTAGTGGTTGTTCAAACAAATGTAAATTTTGTAATGCTACAGAATTCAAATATGAATTCAACTCAATTTCTGGACTTGAACAAGCATTAAATATAGCTTTATCTCAAAGTAATGTGCGACACATACTAATTTCTAGTGGTTCAGTAAAAATTGAAGATCTTGAAAAAATAACAAAAATGTACGAGTATTTCGGAAAAAAATATTCTCAATATGATATTGACATAATGATGACACCAAGAGGATTTACAAGTTATACTGATTCAAATCAATACGAAGAATATTTAATATTCTTGAAAAACTCTGGTATTAGCGGACTATCAATAAATATGGAATTAAATAGTGTTGAATGTTTGAAAAAATATTGTCCAGAAAAAGCTCAAATAGGACAAGAAAACTATCTTAAATTTTTAGAATTAGCAGTAAAAGTATTTGGAAAAAATAAAGTTCGATCATTGTTAATTGTTGGTTTAGAGCCATTAGAAGAAACATTAAAAGGAGTTGAAAAACTAGCTAGAATAGGTTGTAACCCTGTATTATCTCCTTTATTTCCTTATGGCGAAGCTAATTTTCCACCAAATGCCCAACTATTTATAAAGGCAAAAGAACAAAGTGAAAAAATATGTAAAAACCACAATATAGAAATGGGACCATTATGCAAACCTTGTTCTCATAATGTACTTTAAGGGGGAATTGAATATGAAACGAATTTATGTAGGTCCAAAGCAAGCTACTATTGAAAATAATAATTTTTTTGATTATTCTATAACGTTGTTTGGAAATAATTCCGAAAAGAATTCGTCATATGAAAGCTTTTTAACATTTGAATATTGGAATCCAGATAATCATATCAAAGAGATTACACTATATAATAGAGAATTGTCTAAAATTAATGAACCAGCTGAAATCATTGGACACGATGCTTTATTGGTAGCTAAATGTATTATTCCTGAATGTGCTAAACAAGTATGTTTAAATGATTTAAATTTATTAGAAAAATTAAATAATAAATTCGAAACTCGTGAACTATTAAAAGACATAGTCCCTATGTTAAAGTACTATATGGTAAAAGGAATTGATTTTAAATATAATGATTTTAATAAAATAGCTCCTGAATTAGTTATCCAACTTCCTGTTGGTAGTGGTGGTTCCAAAACATTCTTTTGTAATCAAGCTAATTCTAAACAAGTTGAAACAATTCTGTTGAAAGACGAATTATACTCTGTTTCAGCTTACAAAAAAGATAATATTCCATATAATATTCATTGCTTAATAGGAAAAAATCAAATAGAAATTTTGCCACCATCTCAGCAGGAACTAGAAATTATTGATAAGATTGAATATATTGGTTCTAATTACGATATAACTATTCCAACTGAAATAAAAAATAAACTTATAAAATACTCTTATAATATATGTGAAAAATTACAATCATTAGGCTATCTTGGAGTCCTTGGGATAGATTATATATATACTAACAACGAATTATATTTTATTGAAATAAACCCTAGATTTCAAGGTTCTACAAGACAAATTGATAAATTATTAATTGAAAGTAATCTACCTTCAATTTTTGAATATAATTATAATTTATTTTTAGGAAAAGAAATGCCAACAACAAAAAAAATTAAATATTCACTATTTTAATAAGATAAAGAAGATAAGGAATTATACATTTAATTCCTTATCTTCTTTATCTTATTTTATCTTTCCCAATCATCATCTCTAACATTTTTTTTACTTTTCTTTTTATTATTTGAAGCATTAGTTTGTTTAGTACTTTGCTTTGGGTTTACTTTTACTCTATCTAAAAAACTTTCTTGCTTAGTTTTTTCCTTTTCTTTACTTCTTTTATAATCTTCATAGTTTCCAAGATATGTAGTAACATTGCCATCTTTAAATTCGATAGTTTTATCAGCAAATTTATTTATAAAATATCTGTCATGACTTACAAAAATAAGTGTACCATCAAAATCTTCTATTGCATCCTCTAATACTTCTTTTGTAGGAATATCAATATGGTTTGTAGGTTCATCAAAAATCAATGTATTAATTTTTTGTTGTAAAAGTTCTGCTAATTTTACTCTCATTCTCTCTCCACCAGAAAGGTTTTTTACTCTTTTCATAACATCTTCTTGATAAAATTGAAAACCTGCTAAAATTTGCCTTGCTTTCTGTTCGCTCACTCCAGCTGCATTTCTAAAATATTCTAATAATTGTTGTTCTCCATTAGGAAAATTTATTATTTGTGGCAAATAACCTATTTTTACACTTGGTCCAATAGCTACATCTCCTTCAACTGGTAATTCTTGTTCTCCTAAAATAGTCTTTATAAAAGTAGACTTTCCACTACCATTTGAGCCAATAAAAGCAACTCTTTCTCCAGCACATACATCTAAATCTATATCATCAAGAATTTTTCTTCCTTCTGGAGTTGTAACTGTTAATCCTTCTGCTGTAATTACCTTTTTACTTGATTTTCTTTCTTCTGAAAATCCAACATTCAGCTTTTTATGTTCTTTTGGTCTCGAAACCGCCATTGCTTTTAATCTATCAATTTTAGTTTGCAAAGTATGTGCTCTGGCTGTTAATGTTGAACTATTTGTTGCCATTCCTCTTTCAGCAAAGTATTTTTTTTCTGCTTCTAATTTTTTTATTAAAGCTTGTTGATCCTTGTAGTTAGCCATTTGTTTTTCAAACTCTCGTTTTTTTTCTTCTAAAAATCCTGTATAATTAGTTGAATATACCTTTCCTGCTCCATTGTCTAAATCAAGGATTTTATTTGACATTCTATCTAAAAAATATCTATCATGGGAAACAATAACAGATGCTCCTTTAAATGATTTTATATAATTTTCAAGCCACTCAATTCTCTCAATATCCAAATGATTTGTTGGTTCATCTAATAGAATCAAATCTGGCTTTATTAAAAGAGCTTTACCTAATTGTACAAGTGTCTTCTCTCCTCCACTTAAATCATTATAACTTTGAGTCAATAAGTTTCTGTCAATTTTTAATCCTTCCACAACTGTGTTTATACTAGTCTCCATGTCATATCCACCCATTAGAGAGAATTTTTCGGTCAGACTGCAGAATCTTTCTAAAACACGATCGTATTCTTTTCCTTCAATTCCAGATTCTAGTTTTTCTTGCAAAAGACTTAATTCTTGTTCTATTTCTTTCAAGTCTCCAAAAGCATCTTTTAAAACTTCATATACTGGTCTATCATCACTTATACTAGAACCTGTTTGATCTAGATAAGCAACTTTTGCACCTTTTTTAATACTAACTTGTCCCGCATCAATTCTTTCAAGTCCAGCAATTAATTTTAGTAATGTAGATTTTCCACAACCATTTGGTCCAACTATTGAAATAGATTCACCTTCATTAAGAGAAAATGATACATCTTCAAAAAGTTTACCATAACCAAAATTCTTTTCTAATTTATTTACATCTAAAATTATCATAGTTACACTCCTTAAAAAAATTTCTTACATCATACATCATAACATTTTTATGTAACTTTGTCAAGTTTTTCCTTAATTTCTCGCCTCTAAGACAGTCTGTTCACATAATTCATTGACTTTTTTTGATGTTTTTGTTATAATATTTATGTAAATCAAATCGTAGATAGGAGTCTGTAATATGTTAAGCGATGAAGCTATATCACAATATGGAGAAATTGGAAAAGTAATTTCTTTTTTTCAGGAAATAGATAAAATTCCTAGAAAATCTGGAAACGAGATGGGTATGGTAAATTATTTAAAAAACTTTGCCAACTGTAGAAATGGCTTGGAATTTTATTCCGATGAATTTAATAATGTCATTATAAAAAAAGGAGCAACAAATGGAACAAATGGTTATCTTGCATTTCAAAGTCATACAGATATGATTTGTGAAAAAATTGAAACAAGTAATCATGACTTTTCTTCTGATCCAATTCAATTAGTTATTGATGGCGATTATATTAGATCCTTAGATACAAGTATAGGTGCTGATAATGGCATTGGAATTGCATATATGTTAGCGATGTTAGACTCTCATACTATACAACATCCAAATTTAGAGATGATTTTTACATCAGAAGAAGAAACATCTATGAATGGTGCTAAAAATATAGATTTTTCCAATTTAAAAAGTAAGCGAATAATATCTTTAGATGCTTTTTCCGAAGATGTGATTAATTGTGGATGTGCCTCAAACTTCTCAAGAGTACTAAAGTTTAATGGCTCAAGGACACAAATTCCTGAAATTGCATCAAAATCAAGCTATCAAATTTCTGTAGATGGTTTTGAACGGTGGACATTCAGGAAAAGATATTGATAAAAACCGAGGTAATCCAATTATTGTTTTAGGAAATATTCTTGCGAAATTGAATAACAATAAAGATGTATTCTTAAATTTTATAGATGGAGGCTCTTGGGTAACAGCTATTCCAAGAAAAGTAGAATGTACAATAACAACTGATCCATTAGAGTTAGAATCTTTAAATGTTTATATTCAAGAATTAGAAAATCATTTACAAATTCAACATAATAACCCTAACATTTCTATAAAATTCTTGCCAGTTCCAACAATGGATATAGGTTTTGATAGAAACATCACCTCTAAAATAATTAGATATATTTCTAAATTTCCCAATGGTCCAATATTAACAAAAAAAGGAAGTGCTGAAAGTATTTTATCTACTAATCTAGGAACAATTTTCTTTGATAAAGATACTTTATTACTTGAAAATTCAATAAGGAGCAATCTTAGTCCCGAATTAACTCAACAGTTCACTTCAAGGTTGCAAAATGTTGAAGCACAAATCGGTTTTGATACTATTGAAACATTTGATTTTCCACGGATATTCTCAGAAAAAGGACTCTGAATTTATAGAATACCTAGTGCAGAAATATAAGAAAGTTTTCAATCGAGAACCAAATTTAAAAGAAGAACACTTTCTGTTAGAATGTGCATGGTTTTCAAAAAAAATCCCAAACTTACAATATGTTTCAATCTCTCCAAATATAGAAAATCCTCATAGTCCTTATGAAAAAGTTTCAATCTCTTCTATGCAAAAAATGTGGGAATTTATAAAAGAGGCTTCAAAGGATCTAGATAAAACTCATAAAAGAGAAATGAATATAAATGAAGAAGAACCAAGCAGATAACTCATCAGCTTGGCTTTTTTCTTTCTACATATTCTTTTCATACCCAATAAAAACTTTATCTTCTAATTTCCAGTTGCCTTCATTGACTTTCTTGAATCCCAATTTTTCATATAATCCAATTGCAAATACATTTTCACAATATACCGTCAATCTGATTACAGCAAAACTATTACTTTGGGCATATTCTTCTATAAATTGCATCATCTTTTTAGCATATCCTTTTCCTTGTTCTGATGGTAAAACAACAAGCCTATTTAAATAGAAAAACTTTTTATTTTCACTTGTCCATTTTATATTCCTATAATCTGGATCATCGTAATCACTAAGAGAAAAACTTCCAATTATTTTATTATTGTCTTCTAATACATACATGTCTTGATTTAAAATATCTGTATCAAATTTACAAAAAGGATAAACCTCTCCCCAAAGCATATCAATTTTTTTATTTGTTTTCAAATCTTTTATTACTTCTGTAAACAATTGATTTATTCCATCTAAGTCACTTTTTTTAGCTAATCTTATCTCCATTTATCTAACCTCACTTTTATTAAACATTTCCCAAAATGTCATTTACTCTTTTTATTATATTTCTTGAATCTCTAATTTTCTTTACATCTTCCCATATTTTATAACATTTATCACATTCTTTTATATTATATAATTCATTTATATCATAAGTCATATTAAATTTTTTTATACACTCTATGAATTCATTTGAACATTCACTACAATTCAAAGAAGTCATATGAGGGAAAATCTCGTTTTTTTCCTCATATCCTACTCCTTGGCTACCACTTAGCACTTCTTCATCAAAATATCCACCAAGCCTAATATCTAACTTTTGATTTCCCATTTCATCATATATCCCTTTAACTACATCTCTTATACTCCAAAGCCAAGGAACTCTATACTGCCCAATCTGATATAAGTGATTTGCCAATGAATAATTTTGTAGTGATGTTGGTTCTATTGATACAGCATCAAATCCCATATTGAAACAATCTATTGCTGTTTTTATTGCATCATTAATAGCTTCCTGTTCTGTTAAAAAAATTGGTTTAAAGTTAATGTATGCTAAAGCTTTAAATTTGTATTTGTGCAATAGAGAAACTGCATCTTTTATTATTGATAAATTATCAATTCCTTTATGATGACATATTTCTCTAATAATTCTGTTAGTTGACTCTACTCCTATTCCAACTTCCATAATGCCATTTTTATAAATTTCTGATATATTTTGTAATACTTCATCTTTTACATATTCTGCTCTTGATTCAATAATTACCTTTTTTATTCCATCATAAGAATTCAATGATTTAAATATATAGCTAACTGCATCTTTTGATATTTCATTTTCATTTAAAAGACTTCCTAAGTTATATACACATACCACAGGATAATTATTCAAATTAAAATTATTACAATTTAATCCAGTTCCATTTATAACATTTTTCCATTGTTCGATATATTCTTCCGTTGTAATTTCAGCATTTCTATCTGTTCCGTTAAAATGAGAACACATCGAACACCCGCCGTCTTGTTTATAATGTTCACATCCATTAGCTCTTAATACTATCATAACTCGATCTACGGTTTCTTTGTTATAAAAAAACTTATTAATTTCAACTTCCGCTAACTTATTGTGTTCAAATTTAACATTTGGAGTACAATCCCTTAATTCTTTTATTTTATTTTCCACAAGTAATTTTGCATTATCTAAATCACTTTTTCCAATATTAGTACAATTTAATATATCATTCATATTCATTATTTATTTTCCTTCCTTCACGAAACTTATAACTGGTCTATATTTTTGTCCTAATTCAGGTAATTCATCAACCATTTTTATATCAACTTTCATACTCCTTGGCACTAAAAGATACATACTTTCTTTTATTTTTTTGAGATCAATATCATATTTTCCTTTTATTAAATATAATTCGATACTTTCTTTGTCGTGTTGTACGAATTGATATCTTAAACCATGAATAGGAATTGACATAGTAAAAAACCAATTGTATGCCATGTCCATAAATGCTGAAGCAGGTATTATTTCATCATCTTTTGTAATTATACTATCCATATATCTTCCATACAAATTTTTTAATACTCTACAATTATTCCCGCATTTACATTTTACTGGTTTTTCTATTCTTGCCAAATCTCCTTGATAATATCTAATTAATGGTGTAGATGTATTTAATAAATTTGTCCCCACTACAATCCCCGTTTCTCCATAATCTAATGTTTCTTTCGTTTTAGAATCAACTATCTCTATATAACAAGCATCTTCTTCTAAATGATATATATGTTCTGGACATTCAAGAGCAATTCTAGTTAATTCTTCACTACTATACTCATCAAGTACTTTTACATTTAATGCTTTTTCTAACATATCTCTTGATTGTCTAGTTGACTGTTCAGAATGAACCACTACTAATTCTACACCATATTCTTTTAAATTTATTTTATGATTTGCCATTTTAGTTAAATAAGTTGGATATGTAGAAATTATTTTAGGTCTTACTTCTTCTATCTTTTTAATAACTTCATCAACTGTTGCTGTTGTTGGTAAAAATTCTTGTCTATATTTTCCATTTATATTTTTTATCCACCATGGTACAGTATATATAAAAAGTATTACATCTTCTGGAAAATAATTATTTGAATTTTGCAATAAGAATTGTCTTACTCCTTGTATTGTATCTATATAAATTGCTTCTATTGTAAGCGATAAAGTTAAAAATTCCCCACTTGTTCCAGAACTTCTTGTGGATAAATTAAAATCCTCTATATTTTTAGCAATTTCATTTGGAAATCCTTCAATAAGTTCTTCTTTATATATAATTGGTAACTTTTCAAAATCTTCCCAAGTTTTTATCATTCCCTTTTGATATCCTATTTTAGAATATTTTTTATGATATAGTGGTATATTTTCATAAGCATAATCAACTATTTCCGATATTCTCTTTAACTGCCACTTCTGAATGTCATCGTAAGTATTATAAGGAAAACTTTTTATCTTGTCAAAATTAACTTTCATAATGTCGTCCACAATCTTTCCGTGATCTACCCCATTAAATACTTTTCCTTCATTCTTTTTCATTTGAATATATTCATTCTCGATGCTCATCACTATTTTCCTTCCTTAACAAAACTAATAACTGGTCTATATTTTTTTCCTGTTTCAGGAAGTTCACTTACAAATTTTATTTCAAGCTTCATATCTTCAGGAATAAGTGTATATAAGCTCTCTCTTATTTTTTGAATATCAATTTCATATTTTCCTTTTATTAGATATAATTCCAATGTTCCCTTTTCATGTTGGACAAATTGATACCTTAATCCATGTATAGGAATTCTAAGCGTCGAAAACCAATTATATGCTATATCCATAAATGCAGAAGCAGGAATTATTTTATCATCTTCTGTTATAATACTATCCATATATCTTCCATTTATATTTTTTAGTATTCTACAATTATTTCCACATTTACACTTTACTGGTTTCTCCATTTCAGCCAAGTCACCTTGATAATATCTTATTATCGGTGTTGACATATTTAATAAATTTGTTCCTACTACAACTCCTCTTTCTCCATAGTTATTATTTTCTTTTGTTTTTGGATCAACTATCTCTATATAACAAGCATCTTCTTCTAAATGATATATATGTTCTGGACATTCAAGAGCAATTCTAGTTAATTCTTCACTACTATACTCATCAAGTACTTTTACATTTAATGCTTTTTCTAACATATCTCTTGATTGTCTAGTAGATTGTTCAGAATGAACAATTACTAATTCTACACCATATTTCTTCAAATCTATTCCATAAGGTACCATCTTAGTTAAATAAGTTGGATATGTAGAAATTATTTTAGGATGTACTTCTTCTAATTTTTTTATAACTTCTTCCACTGATGATGTAGTTGGTAGAAAGTCTTGTTTATATTTCCCATCTATATTTCTAATCCACCATGGCAATGTATATATAAATAAAGTAATATCATCTGGTTTATAATTATCCCCACTTTGGAGCATAAGTTGTCTTACTCCTTGTATTGTATCTGTATAAATGGCATCTAGCGAAAGTGATAATGTTACAAATTTGCCACTTGAACCAGAACTTCTTGTAGATAAGTTAAAATCTTCTACATTTTTAGCAATTTCATTTGGAAATCCTTCGATAAGCTCTTCCTTATATAATAATGGTAACTTTTTAAAATCTTCCCAAGTTTTTATCATTCCTTTTTTATATCCTATTTTAGAATACTTTTTATGATATAGCGGTATATTTTCATAAGCATAATCAACTATTTCTGATATTCTTTTTAATTGCCATTTTTGAATATCATCATATGAATTGTAAGGGAAATTCCTTATTCTTGCAAAATCTTTTTGCATAATTTTGTCTACTTCTTTTCCATGATCTTTTGCTCTAAATATTTTTATTTCATTTTTCTTCATTTCTAAGTAATCCATTTCATTAAAATCACTCATAATACACACATTCTCCTTTTAATTATTTCTTTTTGCAAGATAGTCATGCCCTTTTAATGGTGGATTCATTTTATATGGATCACCTGTATTTCTTGCCAATACGCAGCCTCCACCACATTCTTTTAATAATTTACAACTTTTACATTTTTCATCCAAATGTTCTTTGTTTCTGAATTTTATAAGTTCTGAATCATTTTGCCAAAAATCTTTAAATTTTTCTGGAGTATCTAATTCAGTTACATTTTTTGATAACTTCTTTTCTGACATTGCACATCTTGAAATTGTTCCATCTGCAAATACAGCACAATAATCTGTTCCCCAATTACATCCTCCTTTATATAACATATCCCAATATTTTTTATTTACAATACATAACGGGAATGAATCAACAAATTCAAAGTAATATCCTTTTTTTTCTTTCATTTTTTTACAAGTTTCAAAAACTTTGTTAACATCTTCTTGTTCAATAAAATATTTTTCCGAACCACATGCTCTACCTATAGGTGCAATTCTTTGTATTGCAAACCCATCCACACACCCATTCAAATCTTTATCAATATTAATCATTATATCTTCTAATTTATTAACTGTTTGTGGCATTAAGTTTATTATTATACAAATTTCCTGATTTTTCTTTTTTACTTTTGCATATTTACTTATATTCTCAATAGCATGTTTATAAGATCCTATACACCCATTGAATTTATCATGTTCTTTTTCATTATCACTATGTACTGTAAAACATAATCCATCTATATATTCTGCTATCTCTTCAATTTCTACTGTTTTACCATTTTCTTTATAATCATGAGTATTGGATATTACCATTGCTTTAGTATTAACATTAAATTTTTTTCCTTCGTCTTTTATAAATTTTAACAATTCAACTAAATTTGGATGTTCACATGGATCTCCTCCTACCATTACAAATCGCTCGACCTTTCCATTTGCAACAGCATTATGTACTATTAACTTTAGTTTTTCAATACTTCCATGTTTTCTAGGCAATTTTTCATCAGTAGCATAACACATTGGGCAATGTCCCGAGCAATATTCTGTGATATGCAAATTAAATTCTTTAATTTTATAATCCATTTTCCTCCTCCTATATAAAATTGTGTACTGTAAATATTTTTTGTATTCTATGGAATACTAAGTAAACAAGATTTGCTTGTAATCTTAATTCTGTCATTATTTTACATTATTTTTTTAAAATTATCAATATATTTAAGGAATTTCTCAAAATTAAGGAATACCTTAGTTGTGTAAATTTTTATTTTGCTATACTTTTTTAGAAAGAAGGGGTATCTATGCAACTTTCCGTTGCAACAAGAAAACGAATTAAACAATTAATGAAAGAGAATAACATTAGAAAACCATTTGCTTTAACTAAAGCTGCTGGTATATCATTACCAACCTTTTTAGATTTTATGAATGGCGATACTAAAAATTTAAGATCTGATACCGTTTTACATCTCTGTGAAGCATTTAATATAACTTTAGCAGAATTCTATTCAGATCCTTTATTTGATGATGTAATGTCAGAATAGCAGATATCCCTAACTATGAATCTAGGCTTATCTGCTATTTTTATTAGTGTAGCTATTATTCAATTTAACATAATTTAATATCTAATTATATCATTTCCACATATATTAATTAACTTCTTATATCATTGTTTTTCTTTTTAAATTGTTTATTTTCATCTTGTATAGTTACTTTTCTATAAATATTATTAGCTATTTCATTATCGTTGTCATCAAATATTCTAACTATAACATCTTTTGTAGCATAGTCTATTACTAGTTTTTTATCTTCGTGTTTATATCCTAATGGGGCAATATGTGGAATATGACCACATTTAATTGCACCAGCTAGTCCTACTTTAGTTCTTTCACTTGTTCTTTCAATTTCATTTTGACTAACACTCATTAATAACCTTGAAATCATTTTACCATTTGCACTAGTTGTATTTATTTCATCATTTACACAATCCAAATAAGCATCGTTTTCATCTAGAAATGTCATTAAATTTTCCCAATCATAAATACTTCTTGTTATTCTATCCAACTTTAAAGCAACAATAGTATTTATTCTTTTAGCTTTTATATCATCTTTTAATCTCTCAAACTCTGGTCTATGATTACCAGTCTTAGCACTAATTCCAGCATCTTGATAATAATCTATTATTTCATAACTTTTAAATTTACAAAAAGATTCTAATCTTTCTTTTTGTTCTGGAAGACTAAAGCCTTCTCTTGCTTGGTCTTCTGTTGATACTCTCATATATAAGCCACACTTTTTCTTTTCATCTTTCAATTTTCAAGCCTCCAATCTAACAAAAAAGAGACATCAAAGTACAATACGAGTACTTTTGACATCTCTTAAATCCGTTTAACAAAATACAATATCATTGTAATATAATATAAATTTTTCAAAGTTCTCGTAAACATATAACTTTTGACGAACAGCTATATGTAATTAATTGGCTATATTATATCACGATTTCAAAAAAGTCAGATATTTACAAATTTATATTTTTTTCAAATATTCTTCTAACTCTGATAGTTTTATCTTTTTAGATAAGTTTGAAATATACACATCATTTGAATAATTGAAAACTAAAAAAGTAATACTTTTAATAATCACTTTATGTGGCTCAATATATGTAAGATTAGTTTTTTCCAATTTTCTAATGCTACCATTTATAAAAGTAGGGGTAACTTTAGCAAATTCACATATAAATT
>OIYO01000348.1_pt1 | contig 41590 bp, 50 predicted proteins | sample 1588191 | NCBI WGS metagenome assembly OIYO01 (sample SAMN03283275) | human gut metagenome | biome: human-associated habitat; material: feces | host: Homo sapiens | place: Peru | collected 2012 | reverse complement strand
CATAAAGTATAAACGCGTAGTAAGCAAGGACGGGGCTAAGGCCGGCAAGTTTTTTTCTCATGGTGACGAGTTCATAGAGTATGCACTTAATCATGGTATTAAAAATAACACGTTTGACAAAAAGGCCGCAGTGAATAGTTTGAAGGAGCTGATACAAGAAAAAGAATCTGTTATAGAAAAACTTAAAAGCAAAAATAACAATGGGCAGTTTAATAAAGGCATACTGGACAGACAAAAAGAATTGAGCAAGATAAGAGAAGCAGCAGAGTTTGTCGGCAGGGCGGATATTAGTTTTAATGAAATCAAAAAGGCTGACAGAGATGTAGCAGCAGCTCACAAGAATTTAGCTGAAACTCTCATCCATGAAATCCAGCATATCATCCAGAATGCAGAAGGCTTTGCTGGCGGCGGCAGCCCGGCCAGAGTCAATGAACAGATGAAGCGCCAGATGCAGAAGTACGATGAAGAAATAGAGCGCCTGCATCCTAAAGGTAAAGAATATGTTACGGCCATGCTCGAATATGACATAGCTGACTTTGAACATGACACCGGTGAAATTTCCGATGCTGCTTTTTCTGATATCAAAAATAAGGTTAAAGAGCTGGAAGAACAGATACCCGAAGAAAAAGTAAAGCGCCTGCAGGAAATCAAGGAGCTGCAGACAGATTTGCAATGGCAAGCTGAAGACGAAAGCTCTAGCGATTATGAAAAATACTTCCGTTTGCATGGAGAGCAGGAAGCCAGAGTAGCATCAATGAAAGCACGGCTCTATACCATGGGCGCAAGCCAGGAAAGAATTGATAACGAAGTGTTGAACGCTATCGATAATCCTATCATTGTATTTGGCGGCAGAAGCTACAGCATGGACTCTGATCAGCGCGGCTTATGGCAGCTCAAAGGCCAAACTGCCTTTAAAACTACCGGCGAGAAGGTTATTTCTCTGTTTAAGGCTGCAGACCAGTCGACATTTATGCATGAGATGGCTCATATCTATCTGCATGATATGCTGGCGCTGGCAGAATTACCGAATGCTCCGAAGCAGCTGCTGGATGACGTGGTCACGATTAACCAATGGGCAGCATGGAACGATACGCAATTTGTCAAAGAGTACAAAGGCACTGCTATGGAGAGCGAATTTAAAAAGCTCAACGAGCAGATGAAAACTGCAGTTGCCAAAGGCTCCGTTGAAATCGAAGGCAAGAAAATGACATTGGAACAGATGCAGCGGCTCTGGATGCAGGAACGCTTTGCCCGTGGCTTTGAAAATTATCTGAAGAGCGGTGACGCGCCTACTGAAGCAACGCGCAGTATCTTCCGGCGCTTCAAGCAGTGGCTGACTAAAATCTATCGTGCGTTCAGCCAGATTGGCGGTGCTCCGTCCAAAGAGGTTAAAGCAGTTATGGACCGCATGATTGCCAGTGAAGATGAAATCGACATTGCTATGAGGAAAAAAGGCGTGGATGATTTCGCCGAAAGCGGCGGCATGGACTATCTGGAAGGAAGCACGAAGGACGTATATCGCCGTATGGTAGAGCGTGCCAAGGCTGACGCAGAGGAAAAGGTGCTCAAGATAGCACTGAAGGACGTCAAAGAAGATTACCGGCAGCAGGAAAAGGAACTGTTTGAGCGTGAAGAAGCGGAATACCGAGAGAAGCTGGCCGCAGAACCGGTATTTATTATTCAGGAGCATATCAAGAATAACCCTGATATGAGCACGTCTGCTATCTGCGAAACACTGGGCAAGAACGTGGAAGATTACGTTAAGCAGCTTAGAGAGTATGGCGGTAGCTTGGATGCTGCAGTAAAAGCTCATATGAAAGAATTTAAGGAAGGGATAGATAACAGCGGCATAGATGCTCAGTATTTCCGTGAACGTGCGGAAGAAGTCGTGCAGGAGAGCAAATACCGTAAGCTGGCCACGGCGATGGAGCTGGAAGCTTTTGAGCGCATTGCCAAAAAGCAGCGTAACCTGACTACCAAAATTGAGGCCGAAGGTAAGAATGATGCTGCAGAAAAAGGCGTCATTAAGACGGTAGATAAGATGATCAGGCAGAGCAAGCAGATAGAAGAGCTTACTGCAGAAACAAAGGGACTGAAGCAGGATAAGCGTGAACTGCTTGCTAATGTGCGTGGCCTGCGTGATGCAGCACTCAGCCATTACAAGGACTATGTGCAATATGTCGAGATGAAGCTGGAGGTTATGCCTATTGAGGACGCCAACAACTACCAGATGTGGCGCAGAAAGTCGGCGCAGGCGCAGTATAATTCTGAGCAGTCTCTTGTCAAAGGCAACTGGGATAAGGCCGTCAAATACAAACAGGCTCAGCTGATCTATGATATGTTTGCTGACAGAGCTGTCCGCAACGCCAAGCAGACCAAGAAGATTGAAGATGGCCTGAAGCGTAAGCAGCAGACAATCAGCAAGGCGAAGAATATATCTGCAGATGAACGTTATGCGTATAATCATCTTATGTATGTGTTTGGCTTTTCTGACGCAGATGCACCGGTACCGCCGCATTATGGGGGCATCATGGAAGTGCTGATGAAAGCAGATGCTACAAGGGAAGAAGGCGGCCTTATGCTGGAGTCTCCGTTCTTCGGACCGGATGGCCAGACCAATCTCCCTGAATGGTTCCTGCAGGCGGCAATGAACAGCAATAAACGTAAAGCAGGGCATAAGGATTTGAGCAATATGCAGGTTGATCTGGTGGCACAGGTTATGCATATCATCTATAAGCGCGGCATGGATAACATGAAGCTGGCCACGATTAAAACCAAGGACGGCAGAACCCTGACTGTTGACGAAGCAGTTGCTGAGATTGAAGGGCAGACACGCCAGCGCATGATAGAACGCACTAACGCTGACCCGACTGGTGCCAATAAAAACAGATGGCAGGATGATGCTGCAAACTTTATAGACCAGGCTGACAGGGTGCTGATTAAGCCGGAGGTGGAGCTTAAAAAGCTGGGTGATGTGGCGCTGCGGTATATCTACGACCCGCTGAAGGAAGCTGCAGACAAAGAGCTGAAGATGGCCGTGAATATGCAGAATAAATTAAAAGGACTGTTTGATGCTTACTCTCCCAAGGAACTGGCAGATATGCGTAACAAACGCCTCTATGATTTTGGTTCGTCAAAGATTACCAAGGAACAGGCAATTATGATTGCGCTTAACTGGGGCACTGAAACGAACCAGCAGCGCGTTCTGGACGGCTATCACGTCAACGTAGCGCAGGTTAAAAATGTGCTGCAATATCTGGATGAGCGCGACTGGAACCTCGTCAACAGTATCTGGAAGCTCTACGATATCCATTGGGACCAGATAAGAGAGATTGAAGCACGCATGACCGGTGCCGTGCTGCAGAAGCAGGAAGCCAAAGGCTTTGTTGTTGTCGGGCAGGACAGAAAAATCTATACTTTAAATGGCGGTTACTTCCCTATTAAATACGACCTGCGGGATTTGCGTACGCAGGAGCAGGCTGACGCTGCAAAGCAATCGGCAATGAGCAATATTGCAATGTCTTTAGGCAAGGGCTTCCTGAAAGAACGTACTCAGCATAAGGTTGAGCGCAGGCTGGATCTTAGGTTTGAAGTTATCAGCGGCAGTATTACTGACGTTATTCATCTGGTGGCATTCCGTGAACCGGTACGCGACGTACGACGTATCGTGCTCAATGAGAATTTCAAAAACCTTGTCTATAATTACCTTGGCCAGAACGCTTATAAGAATCTGAAAAAGTGGACCAGCGATTGTTGGGCGGAAGAACCGATACCGAGGACGGCCTACGAAAAGGGCATGGCCAAGCTGCGTAACGCTCAGACAATGGGAACCATGGGCTTCAGGGTAACAACAGCGCTGCTGAATATCGCCAACGCTCCGAGCGTAGCTCATTATATGGGTGCTGCTGAGCTGCTGCATTCGCTCAAAAAGTTTTACAGTGCTCCGCGCCGGTATACGGACTTTGTTTTCCAGCGCTCTGTCTTTATGGCGGAACGTGCGGAAACCATGGATGCCAGCATCCATGATGCGCTGAAAGGACCTAATATCCTAGATGGTATTCCGGGCATTGGCAAGGCTGGCGAGGCTATCAAAAACAACGCGTTTAAGATGATAACCTGGACAGATTTGATGCTGGCATTGCCGCTTTGGCAGCACGAATACGAAAAGACCTACAATGCAGAGGTGGATGCAGGACGTTCGCCGCAGCAGGCGAGGGAAGCAGGCGTAAATGCCGGCGATGCTGCAGTGCGCTGGTGCTTCGGCAGTGGCCGTACGGTAGATAAAGCTGCTATTCAACGTAAGGGCAGCGAGCTGATGAAGCAGCTTACTATGTACTACAGCTATAACTCTACAGTATATAATGCTCTCAATTATAAATTATGGGAAGCAAAGGTAGGCTATAAGAAGGCTGTAGCGGCAAGCGCAAAGAATAAAAGCACGGCTCTGATGAAAGCTGTAGCTCATGCTGGCGATGCGCTGCTGATGTGGGTACTGCTGCCGGCAGTTATCTCGGCGCTGCTGCGTGCTGGCGCAAGCGGTGACGATGATGACTGGAAGATTGAAAAGCTTATCAAGAGCATGGGGCAGGAATCTCTTACAGGCATCGTAGGTGGCATACCGGTGCTGCGTGATGCTGTACCTTACTTTATGGCCAAGGTGTTCGATGAGCATCAATTTGCTCCAAAAATTCCTATTCAGAATACCATTGAGCAGACAAACAGAGTTATCCAAAGCGCTGTTAGTGACAAGAAAACTATTAGCGATACACTGCGGGAGATGGGCAAGCTGACAATCCAGGTTACCGGAGCACCCAGCACGTTGATAGATAGCTTTACAACAACGCTGCAGTATCTGGAAAGTGGCTTCGATGAAAGCGTTGCGGACTATCTTCGCGCCTTGATCTTTGATAAAAAGCTGAAGAAAAATCAAAAATAGTCATTTTGTACTTTACAAAACGGCCTGAAAGCCGTGGTAAAATATTATTGTCAATAAGTATGTAAAAAGCCCTGGCTGATGCCGGGGCTTTTGCGTATATAGGAAAGGAGCAGAAGATGACAGTACAGAAAGACGTTACTAAAAACATCTATGTTGGTAACAGCTCAACAAGGACATTTCCGTTTACCTTTGAGTGTCCTGCAGAGCATCCGGAATATATTAAGGTATATCTGATGCAGGATGATGGAACGGCACTGGCCACAAGCGATTATCAGCTGGACATGGATGCAAAGCAGATAACATATCCTAGTAGCGGAACAGCGCTGCCGGAAGGCAAGAAGCTGGTTATCATGCGCGAGCTGCCGCTGCAGCAGATGATGAACCTTGTAAACAACGGGCCGTACTTCGCGGAAGATATTGAAACTGCGTTTGATGAATGCGTAATGGCTATGCAGCAGATAGCTGAAAAGCTTAACCGCAGTATTATCATGAGTGTGGATATAGATGGTGACGCTTTTGTCAATGAAGTGCCGTTCGAGGCTGGCAAATCTTTCCGAATTGCGGATGACGGCAAGAGCATTGTTTTAACGGAAGACCCGGCAAAGGTTTTGCCATTGGTACAAGGCGTTTACGCGCAGACTCAAGCACAAGCACAGAGTGCCGCTGCAAGCGCAACTGCGGCAGCAAAGAGTGAAGATAGTGCATTCAAATCAGCAGGCGTAGCAGGTAACAGCGCACAGTACGCGAGCTTATCTGCTGCAAGCGCTTCTGAAAATGCGGAGCTGACGAGTGGTTATAAGCAGGAGGCATTAACCGCCAAGGCTGACGCTGCGGCATCTGCAACCAACGCGAAGGCAAGCGAAGCCAATGCAAAAACTAGCGAAAACAACGCAGAAGCCAGCAAGGAAGCAGCTCAATCTGCTGCTACTGCTGCTAGTAACTTTGCGTCTGCTGCAAGAAATAGTGCAGGTGAAGCAAAAACTTACAAGGACAATGCAAAAACCTACATGGACAATGCAGAACTCTACATGAACAACGCTAAGAATTATAGTGAAAATGTTAATGTATTTGTACCTAGTGTGTCCTCTGCTGGTGTGTTAAGCTGGACGAATAAAGCTGGTTTACCTAATCCTGCTAGTGTAAACATTAAAGGTGTAAAAGGTGACGCAGGCACTGCTGCTACTATCACGATTGGTAGCGTGACCACAGGTGAACCTGGCACTAACGCAAGTGTTACCAATAGTGGTACTTCTACTAACGCTATCTTGAACTTTACGATTCCAAGAGGTAATCCGGGTTCTGGCGGTGGCACTTCTGTTGAGGTGGATGCTGCATTAAGTGATACAAGTCTTAACCCTGTACAGAACAAGGTTATATACAGTGCCTTAGAGGACAAAATGAATACCGCAGATATTCTCTCTGGTTTTGCTTTATTGGGTGGAGTTACTAATATAAGGTGGCGTGAAGGTGCACAATTTGTTGGTTCAATCAACGCTGTGAATTACAGTGGCACGGCTCGTGCAGCAACCCATGATGGTGATGGCAATGTAATCACATCCACTTACGCTAAGAAAACTGATATTAGTGGTGTGGTTAAATCTGTCAATGGCACAGCACCCGATGAGAGTGGCAATGTAACTATTACGGCTACTGGTGGTGTAAGTACATCCTCTGCAAATACATGGACGGCAGTGCAGGAATTTTATAATACAAAGACCTTCCGCACCTGCCATACCGGCTATTTTGTAGAAGGTACTAGCGATACACCGGTAACTGATACAATGTGGTATACAACAAATGGTGATTTTACTCTTAATCTCTCTAATTTTGCTATGTTGCTTGGTACGTATGAATCTATTGTATTCTCTGCATACTTTACTGCTGATGCTGACCATGCTCTGACTATCAGTGGTGCAGGTACTATGACATACATAGGTAGTGCAAGCGATATTGCTATTTCCGGCTCTGGTACGCTTCTGACTGTCTGGATGATAAAGAACCCTAATGGTGTTGTAAGTATTGTACAGGCTCATAAGTTAGGAAGTGGTACATAATGAGAAGATTGTTCTTTGGTGAAGTAAAGGTTGAAGATGGTAGCAAGAATTGGAGTTATAGTGAAGCAAATAATAAAACAATAGCTTTTACTGTTCCACCGGGGATTAAAAGAATCAAAGTGTTTGCAGAGGTTGATTATGCTGAGGATGAGCCAGAAGCTTCCTATTATGCTGTTATTAAAAATACAACAAGCAATAATAAATGGGGTGAAGGCTACTCAGATGCGGATGATGGTGGTGTCAACGTAGACCATGAAAATATTGATTCCATTGTAGGTGTAACACCAAATAAAACCTATACATTACATTTTAACTGTGTGCAAACATCTGGCGTTACTTTCTCGTGGGGCAAAGCAATAAATGTGATGACACCCACAGTTGAAGATTATTAAGCAAAGGAGAAACAAAATGCAAACAAAATATAAACACAAAGACCAAACCTACTCTAGCATTTACCCACTTTCAGAAGCCTTAGGCAAAGAGGGTATTTTCATCCCACTATCAATCAGCGATGAATCCTTAGCAGAATTAGGCGTAATCATCACGCATGAGGAAGAACCCTTAGAAGTAATTAAGCAACGCAAGATTGCGGAGCTTAAATATCAGCGTGATAAAGCAGAGGTTACTCCCATTGAATACAATGGACATAGTTATGACTTTGATAGTAAAGCCCGTGACAGAATCAGCGCTGCAATTATTGCGCTGGAACTGCAAGGCGAGGGAGCTACAATAGAGTGGACCACGGCAGATAATGCCGATACGCCAGTAACTGCTAACGATTTAAAGATGATTATTGCTGCCGTGGCGGTGCGCTCAAACAAACTGCATACTGCGTATCGTGTAACAAAAGAAAAAGTTGAGGCAGCAACTACGGCAGCAGATGTAGAAGCCGTGATACTTAAAGTTTAATTATAGGGGTGTAGCAGATGATAGAACAATCTTTAGATGCGGCGTTGAACTCCGTGATTAACGTTGTGTTCGGTGGCGTAATAACGCTGCTAATTACCATGTACCGCCAAAAGAAAAAAGAAAATGACGCGCTGAAAGCGGGGCTGCAAGCGTTGCTCCGTGACAGAATAATCCAGGCATATAATCACTACGTCCAGGATAAAGGCTGGATACCAATCTATGCCAAGGAAAGCATCGACGCTTGCTACAAAAGTTATGAGGCGCTGGGCGACAATGGCGTGATTGACAGTCTGATGGAGCAGTTAAATGAACTGCCTAACTATGATTTAAAAGAACATAATGAAAAATGTAAGGAGTGTAAGTGTCATGCGTAAAATAATTAATATGTTAAAGAAGAACGACAACGCTTACAGCGTAGGCAGAATCTGCGCTGTGATTGGCTTTGTTGTTTGGGTATTGGTTACACTATGGCTTGCTTTTTTTGCCAAGACCTGGAGCGGCTACGAGAGTTGTACGCTTGGTATGGTTACACTGCTGCTTGTACAGTTAGGCAATAAGGCTATTGAAACAAGAATGTTTAAGGTGAAAAGTGAGGAGCGGAACGATGAGCGATTGGAATAAAGCATTAGCGACAGAGATTGCAAAAGGATTGATTAATACAGGAATTGAAGGTGGCTATGACAGCGTGGCGAAGTCTACGGCTTATGCTTATCCGTCAATCGGCGTGTCACAATGGGAAGGCAACAGAGCCGATGAGCTTTTGAGAGCTATTCCCAGCGGCGCAGAATATGCAGGCCGCACTTACATTGATATTAAAGCAAGCGGCGAACTGCCGATGTTGAAAGAGCTTTTGAGAAGTGAAGCAGGACAGCAGGCACAGTTGGAACAACTTTCTCGTGACTGTTTGCAATACATTGAAGTCTTGCAGCAAGTGCCGACGCTTGACGATACTAGATGTATCATCTACGCTGGTATGTGGTGTCCTACATCAACCTACGTCGTAAAGCGGTTTTTAGAGAATCGTTTTGAGCGCGTTAACCTGCGCAGCCTTGAAGCGTTGAACAAGCTGTTCAAAAATTATTACTGGATAGCTGCCGACGTTGGCGAGATGTATAGAGTTGGTTATGCCAACAGAGCAGACAATACATATCAGTATGTTGCTGGTATTGACTTAACTACGCCGTATGGCGTACCTGCTTATGGCTATGCTGGCAATGGAAGATAAGGAGGTGAAATCATGGAAGAGTTAAAAGCTTTTGTTGCTGACAAGAGATTTTTAGTAGGCCTCATTATAGGCTTTACTCTTGGCGCGTTGCATCATTATTTTGGACTGTAAGATGGGGTTATATGACAGATGAAACAAAACAGAAAATTGACAAGGCTGTTAAAATCAGCCTTGTTATTGCTGGCATTCTGCTTATCTGCAATGACGTGTACCATCGATACGGCGGAAGCAGCAGAGCCGACGTGCATCAAGATACAACTAGAGCAGTGGAGAGAATTCAAGCAGAACACCAATCTGCTGCAAGCGAAATTAAGTCTGCTGGAATCAGCATTAACGACGCAGAAGGGCACGTCGAAAGAGCTGCTGATGCAGTTGGTAGAAGCGAAGAAGCAGCTCGGATTAACGCAGCAGGCGTTGACGAACTCCAAACGCTCGTTAGCGAGTGCCGAGGAATCGTTAAAAATCAGCGAGAGCTTATACGAGAAATTGAAGCTGCAAATGGAATTGGAACGCCAGAAGGCAAAGAGGATTAAGCGACAGCGTAATTTGTATGCCGGGTGCGTAATCTTTGCGGTTGTCTATGCATCTGCAAAATAAAACACGGATGGTGGAATGATGGAAGAAAAGGAACTAGTCCCCGCCGGCCTAGTAACAATGCTGCTGACCGGTTATCTTAGAACAATTTATATTATGGCAGCAGGCTGGGTGTTGACCACAGTTGCGTTGCTTGGGTACATACTTCTAAGTAGGTGATAACAACATGAATGAGATGCTACGAAAGACGCGCGAATGGCTGAACTGTTCAACGCGACGTTCTTTCAGTGCGGTTCTCCATGAAGCAAAAATTACGCCACGCCAGATGCAGATTTGTGAGCTGAAATTTGTGAAAGGCTTGACCAATTACCAGATAGCAGCAGAGCTGAATGTATCTGACAAGACAATAGAAAAGGAATTAAACCGTGCTTATAAAAGCATTACAAATGTTTTAAAATCCCTCTAATCAGCCGTCCCTTTGGGGGCGGCTTTTTGCTTTCTAAAATAGGGAATGTATAGGGAATATCAAGGGAACATTTTCTCTCCGCTACCTTATAATAAAACTATAAGGAGTGAGCGGCTATGAATATCACGGAACAAAAAACTACCAGTATCAATGTGCAACAGCCACAACAATTCCTGGCACAGCTCGAAGGGCAGAACATCTATCAGCTTAACGGTTTTGGCTTTGGCAATAATAACCGCGTGCAGGTTGGCGTGAGTTTGCAGGCCTACAACGAGCTGAAAGGAATGTGCCAGCAGTATTATGATAAGCTTGTGGAAGTTGGCGTTATCCAGAAAGAGAAAACGCCTGCGGAATTGCAGGCTGAACAAACACAGATGATGGCTAATGTGTTAGCTGTTGTGAAGGATTTAAAGGCAGAAGTGGAGGCACTAAAAAATGAACGTAGGAACAATAGCGAAGTGGTTGAATCTGCCGCCGGAGAAGCAGACGGCGCTTGAAAAGGCGTGGGAAGTAGCTAGCGTAGCGGCGCAGGGAGTCAATAGCAGAGAGGACGCTATGCGCGTTCTGGCGGAGAAAAATATCGGTGCTGATATTCTTAATAAGGCCGCAGGCTATTTGAATAATCCAATCGCCAGCGTAGCGGCTCAGACTATGGGTATCAACCTTGATAAGATGAGACAAGACATTAACAGTCTGCGTAGTGCGACGGGCACTACATTTAATGCATCGCCGCAACAACAGCAGCAGACTAGTAGTTTGGATGCGCAAATGGATGCGCTACGAAAAGGATTGCAGCAGCTCAAATGAACTGATGTAATAAAAACGTTCGAGGAAAGGAGATAAGTACCATGAACGAAAATATGACTATTTCTAATTTCAGCGGTTGGGGCATTGTGATTTTCTTTATTATCATCATTGCTGCTTTCGCGTGGTTTGTTCGCGGCGACCGCGACCGTTACCCGATTTACGGCTGCAACACCGTGTCCAATTGCCAAGTGGAACGTCAAGGCCTGATTACGGCAGCTGATACCAACTACCGTATCATCGACGAGGCACGCAATACCCGTGAAACTCTGGGTGCGCAATTGAGGGCGCAGTGGGACGCTGCACAGGGCGAGAAGATTTTTGATTTGAAGATTAATGCACTGGCTATGCAGAACGAATCTAATCTGAAACTCATGCAGAAGGATGCTACCATTGAGCGCATGACTCTTGCGGCTAACCTGGATGCAAAACTGAACGCTCTTGCAGCAGCTATCGGCAACATCAATTGCCAGATGCTGAAGAAGCCGGAAGTCACTGGCGTTGGCGTATGCTGCCCGCCGCAGGCTGTTTTGAACGGCCTTGGCGTGCAAAGCCTTGCACAGTTACAGGGCTGCCAGACTGCTATGTAATTCCGTCCTAACGGCGGCGTGGGGACGGAGCAATCCGCCCCCTTTTCTTATATGCGGAGGTGTAGCGATATGAAACGGGACGAATCTAATCTTGTTAGTTTGCTTATTGGTATAGGTATAGGCTGGCTAGGCTTTACCGCAGACGGCCAGCAAGTAGTACGGAACGTACTGCACACGGTAAAAACGAAGTATCAAGTCGTTGACGCTAACGAAAAGAAAGAAGGGAACAAAGATGTTAAAGAATCCGAATAACTGTCATTACAAATCTAGCCTTGATGTAGCTGCTACTAATCAGGCAATTTTAGCTGACGGCCTTATCAGTTTTGATATTATCAACACCAATACTGGTGTGAGCATTGACTATTCCACCGGCAAGGTTGTAACCTTAAAACAACCTGGACTGTATCATGTTGACCTGCAAGCCACGGTTGCACCGACGGCGGCTGGATTGGTTACCATGAATCTACTGAAAGGCGGCGTCGTTATGCCTGGCAAGACTCCTGCTGCGGTACCAACGGCGGCAGGCAGCACTGTAAGCTTGACCACCGCGGCCGATATTTATATCCCGTGCTGCGGCGTTCCCGCTACAATCAGTGCGCAGATTGATGTAGCAGGCACAGTGGTGAGCGCGACTATGGTTGTTACAAAGATGGCGTGAGGCGGTGAGCTATCATGCACAAGAGGTTTAAACATTACTGGGAAGAGGCACAGGGCAGCGACGTTAAAGAGCAGGAGCTGACAGATATTGTCTGCGACGCACTGGACGAACTGCGGATGCACTGCCCACGGCTTTACTGGGACACCATGTATAAGATGCACTGCGCTGTATACGGTCCACACTTTGACGAGTGCTTGGCGAAAAAGGCTGTTGCAAAGATGAAGAATGTGGACGGCACGCACGGCGAGTACTGGACATATGAACAGACTAGTCAACTTGCAGAGCAACAGGGAATCAAACATAAAGCTGATTGGTATTACGTTATGAATATGTTGCACTCCGACTACTCCGAAATTTACGGTAATGACATTAATATGTATATCCGTGTAGCAAAAGCTTACATGAACGATCCAGACGCGTCGGAAGGCAAGGTACTTGACGTGTGGCTGGCGCAGATGATAGAATAACAAAAAAAGGCTGACACGATAAGGTGCCAGCCTTTTGTAAAACATAAGTGCAATATGAACGATTAGTATTTATGCCGCTTTGGTATCTATTGATATACTAAATTTATATCCGCTCGTCTGTGTTCGAGTCCGCGGCACCAGATATGCGCAAACATTTTGTGTAGAGAGTGTAACTTTTATCACAGTTCCAGTAACAGTTACATTAGTTACTAGGAGGTCTATCGCACGTCTGGCATAGTCTATATTGTTCTTCACAAAAATTTCACTTTTAATAGTCGTCAAAAAGGCGACTATTTTTTTATTATCCAGACTTTCTACGGATTTCACAGAAGCTTCACAAATAGATTTATTGATTTCTCTAAGCTCCGCCTTAATCTGGTTCAGCCGTTGGCGGTCAAACTCGTCTGCTTCGCCTTCTTCAAAAATTTTATAGATATTGTTCAATTTCTTTTCGGCAGCGGCTTTACGTTTTGCAAGAGCTTCTTGTTCTGCAGCATGTCTGGATTCTTCTTCTTGGTAGCCTTTGGCAATGGCATCGGCTATCCTGCGCATACCGGACACAGTAAAGACAACGCGCTCTAATATCTGCATTACCCAGTGCTCTAATACTTCGGCACGGATCATGCGTTGCTGACACTTTGAAGTAGGAGTCTGTTCTTTGCGCGTGCAGCCATAATAATAATAACGCTGGCGCACACGATGACCAACCATAGCACTTCCACACTCGCCGCAGAATACTTTACCGGAAAGCAGGTAATCATGTTTGGCCGTATATTTGGCGGCGTGGCAGCGGTTGCGTTCGCGTTTTGCTTGTACGATGAAGAAGTCTTCTTTGCTGATAATTGCTGGCAGGGCATCTTCGATAGAGATATAATCATCTGGCCTTTTTTGAGAGTGCATATTACGTTTCCCTTTACCTTTCGGAATTTTGTTGAATGTATATGTGCCTATATATTTTTCGTTGCCGAGAATATCATACAGACTGTTTTTGCCGAACGGCTTGCCGCTTTTGGTGGTGAAGCCTTTGCTATCCAGCGCGCGGCAGATTTCAGCATAACCTTTGCCTGCAAGGTATAGCTCAAAAATAAGGCGCACAGCAGCAGCTTCGCTTTCATCAATAACATATTTTTTATCCACAATCTTATACCCAAGAGGTGGACAACCGCCGTTAAAGAGTGCCTTATAGGCGTTTTCGTTCAATCCCTTCTTTGTTTCTTTCGCGAGGTTGCGGGAATAATAAGCCGACATACCAACCATAATAGTTTCCATTACCTGGCCTTCAGGAGAAATGGTATCAATGGGTTGGGCGGCATATTCATAGCTTATGCCCAGACGTTCGAGCTTATCTTTGAATGTAAAATAATTTAGCTCGTTTCTGGAATTGCGGTCAATCTTATGGAAGATTATTACGTCGAATTTATCTTCCATGGCATCGGCCAGCATCTGATTGTAAGCGTCACGCTTGGTAACATCGCGTCCGCTCTTTGCTTCATCAGCATAAGTATCGACAACGATGTAGCCTTTGTTTTTGGCGTAGGCCTTGCAGGCGCGGACCTGCGCGTCGATACTTTCCTCGCGCTGCATGTCGGAAGAGAAGCGCGCGTAGATAACTGCTCTTTGCATGTGTTCATCTCCTTAACTTGACACTTGACTTTTGCACAAAAAAGTAACGCCAACTTGACTTTTAAAAGTAAAGTTGGCAACAGTTTTCAGGCGAAAAGTCAAGTTATTATTTTTTAAAACCATATCCAAGAAGTGCTTTTTTGAATCTCATAAATGCTCCCTCGAACGTAGCATCTCTAAATTCTTGAAAATGACTATAAATATAAAACGCAAAAAACGCATCATAAAGCAACAAGAAAATCGTAGTTGTCTGAAAAAATGAATGAAAGATAAAAAAATAAAATGCGTCGATAGCAACTTGAGCCATAATAAATTCAGATATTTTATAAGAGCGAAGAGCTACGTAATGAATAAACTTAATTACTACAGCCAATGCTATAAACTCTTGAATAACACCAACAAACCCGTGGTGATTACCTAGGGTAAGCACAAAAATAAAAGCAGCACCATAAGGGGATAATTTAGTAATGGGATCTATATCATCATCGTATTGAGACATAAACAACTCTCCTTACTCTGCAAGCGCACGTACTAACTGCAGTACTGCTTGCTGATTTTTTACGCTTAGTTTATTAAAGACATTGACGATTTCCGGGGCCTCATCTGGACCCCAACCCACGATGTACGCAGGCGATACGCCGAAGATTTTGGCTAAAGTCTCTATTTTATCATATGGTATATTGAGTACCTTGCCCGTTTCATATCGTTGATATAATGGTGTTTGTATACCGGTCATTCGGCTGACCTCTGGCTGGGTCATGTGATTCTTCTGACGCAGACGCTTTAATCTATCTCCGATCAGCATCTTCACCACCTCCTTCTGTTGATACAATAATAACACTAAATACAAATAAAATCAATTAAAATTTACAAATAGCGCAAATTTATGACACAAGATTCTGCTACAATAAAAGTGTGATTTGAAGACGCGGACCTCGTGGAAGGAGGACGCATCATGCAGGAATTGATTTTAGCTGCCATCATCAATATTGAAGACGAACATATCTTAGAAGTGATATACGCATTCGTGACCGAACTTATATCAGATGAATAGCGGTGCAGCGGTAACGCAAGTTACCGCTTATTTTTTTTTGCACAAAAAAGCCCCGAGTAATATAACGCTCAGGGCTTTTTCTTTTACTCTTTTTTGTGTTCTTGATAAAGCTTGTCGACAAACTCTTCAAAAGCAGTTTTAAGTTCTGGTGGCAGTTTGAGATACTCCAACACCAAACGTTTTGTGAAGTCGTCGTCCGACTTGATAAGCCGTCCAACCTGGTGCGCCAGCTCAACATCCACATTAGTTTCCTGACGGAACATTTCGCCGCTTCCGGTACGCAACCACAATTCATTAACATTGAAAACGCGGCAAATATCAACAATAGTTCTGTCCGGGATATTTATTGTACCAGTTTCATAACCAGCTACAGCCGAACGAGATATGTTGATTGCCGAAGAAAATTGTTGCTGATTTAGGTTCAGCGCACTCCGCAATTTTTTTAGACGCTCTTTCAATAAGAATCACTCCCTTCCCAATGTCAAAAAATGACATTTGATACATCAAGAATAGCACAATGAAAAGAAAAAAGCAACAAAAAAGACAATAAAAGACTAAAAAATGTTTGACAAAAACTATTGCATGTCATATAATGACAATATAAAGTTAGATAACAACAAAAAACAGGAAGGCAGGTGAAGGTGATGTATAGCTTTAATGAGCTGAGCGAAAGCCGAAAGCTGACGACAGAAGAAAAAAAGACCGCCAAACAAATTCTTGGTTTGCTTAACGGTCAGAATCAAGTAGCAGCAAAGCAGATGCTTGACTTCTGCAGCTACGTAATTGAATGTAATTCTAACGTTGCTGTTGTTTTTGAAGAAGAATGAGCAGAAGCTTGATGTTGTTTCACACTATCACCTCCGTTCTGTAATACCTATTATAGCACGGAGGGCGGAGTGAAGCGAAGAAAAGAGGGTTTAACATGAAACTTGAGCTTAGCTATGATGAGATTTCAACCATTGTCGCTGCTCTGCTGACTAAGGTTATGACCGCAGAGAGCAATGCGCTGAAATGTGCAAAGTATGGCATGGATAAAGATGTTGAGTTTTGGCAAGAAAGAGCTGAAATCTACAAAAAGGTCTATAAGGTGGTAGCGGCTCAATTCGGACAGGCTTGCAAGGAATGCGAGCAGGCAGATGCGGCGCTGAAGGAAAGCGAGTAAAAGCCATGATGATGATGAAAACCAAAAAGGTAAAACTGTACGGCGAGAAGCTGCGCAAACTGAACACCGCTATCCACGAGCGGGACAACAACTGCTGCATTATCTGTGGTAAGTACGTGGACCCTAACGAGAAGTTCCATCATGAACCTTGCGGGGCAATGAAGAGTGATGAAATTTCCAAAGGCGTAACACTCTGTTATGACTGCCACGCTGAACGCCATTTTGGCAAAAACAGTAATGCAGTCAGAGCACAGATTAAAGAATATCTGCAAAGCATTTATAGTTAAAGGAGGGTAACACAATGATTGTTGTAACTGATAAGCAGAAAGAAACCATCAAAAAAGTGGAGGATATGGGAAAGGCCGATATTGATGGCCTGAAAGCAGCCGCCATTTTTCTGAAGGGCCTGCAAACGGCGATGATTATTCTTGCGGAAGACAAGCAGGAAAACAAAACGGCATAAGGGGCGAAGTGTTATGAACAGACCTGAAGACTACACCATTGTAGTCGAAAACGAAGGCGAACTGAGCGACTACGCAGTGAATATGTTTGCAAAGTGGGCCTTGGAAATCGGGCGCAAGCAGGGCTTGTGCGATAAAGAGGGTGAAAAGAAATGTGTAAAGCAAAGCGCATGACGTGTGCTGAACTGGAAGATAAGATTATTGACCATGCGAAGCGTTGCAAAAAATACAAGCCTAACGCAGCAATCAGAGAACATGAAGCCAGCATGAAATACGAGCGCCTGATGCGTGAACGCCGGGCACAGCTGGCACGTGAAGCTGATGAAAGAATGAAGGCCGGCACTGCCTATGCACTGCGCTTCATCTTTAAGGGGCGATATAAAAATGGCCAATGAAAAAACTGTTGTCTGGTATCGTCCGGGCAAACCGGTGAAGGCCGTGCGTGTTGAGCTTAGTTTGGCCAATATGCAGAAGCTGGTGGGCGGTAAGATACAGATCGTACCGCTGGAACCTAAAGGCAACAGCCCGGAATATACGCTGATATGCAACGAAGACGGCAAGAACAAATATCACAATGACGCTTTGTTCCCGTTGCTGAACAATAATGGCAATATCGTAGACGTTATATTCGGTCCCTGCTTTGTCGCCGGTAAGCTGATGAACGATGAGGATGGCGAAGAAACATTTATCGACCTGCTGCGTGAAGACTATCTGAGAATAGTCCGCCGCTTTGGGAAAGGAGCTGTGAAGAATGAGAGGAAGGAAACTGCGGAAACTGAGGCTGCTGACCTTAGGCAGCTTACTGCTTGCCGTAATATGCTTGCTAGACTACGGGCCCGGAAGAATGGTAAGTGCAGCTTATCAGATGGTTAAAGGTCCGAAAGTCACCGAGATTGTTGTACCTTACCATGTATTGAGAGAAGGAGACACTTTGGAAGGAATCTGCTGCAGATTAAAAGATGAATACGGCGATAAGCGCGACTGGCGCGAAATTGCTTTTTATGTCTGCAAGGATAACAACAAGAAAGACGGCTGGGTATATCTTGGGGAAAAAATCAATGTGCGCCTGCATGTCCCGGTCGAAGCAAAGTAAAAAAGCCGCCTGCATAAAGCGCAGACGGCATGGGGATGTATGAAGTTACTAGCATCCATACATCCCTATTTTAGCATATAAGAGTGATGAGAACAAGGAGGCAAAAGAATGGATTATGACGTCAAATTTGTGGAATACAAAGGCGGAAACATTAAAGTAAGCTATACCGTCACTCCTCTTAACTCACATGAGGAAGCGAGTATAATCAGCCGCATTGACAAACCGCATGAAGATTTCATGCGTGCCTGGATGGAGCTGCCTGAAATAGCACGTAGACTGTTGGAGTTTCCGTTGGCCAACGAAGACGGCGAAGAGCTTGGCATTATGGTTACCAAGGTAAACTTTCTGACAAGCAAAAACTTTGGCAGAGGCATGCAGCTGGTGGCGCTGCTGCTGGGCTTCAAAAATTGCAAGCAGCCGCTGCAGGTAGTGACGCAAAAGTTTTATGAGAATGCTGTAGATCATAGCAAGAGATACACGGATGAACCGTTCCCATTGCAGCAGTTAATGCTGCAAGAGGCTGCTGTTATGCAGATGCTGAAGAAGGAAGCCTTTGACTATGCATATCACTGCAAGCGTGAACAGCCAACAATAGATGAGGCGCAGGACGCATATGAGGCTGGGTGCTGGCCAGAGGAACAGGGAAGTGAATAAAGAAAATGCAATTTGTAGATTTTTTCTCTGGCATTGGCGGCATCCGCTTAGGCTTGGAATGGGCAGGGCATGAATGCGTCGGCTTCTGCGAGTGGGATAAATTCGCAAGGCAGAGCTATAAAGCAATGCACTATACGGAAGGAGAATGGGAGTCACATGATATTCGAGCAACTAAGCCTTATGACGTACCCGACGCAGACCTCTGGTGTTTCGGCTTCCCATGCCAGGACATCAGCGTTGCAGGAAAACAAAAAGGCCTGCAAGAAGGTGAGCGAAGCGGATTGTTTTACGAAATTATGCGACTGCTTGCCGGCCGTAGGCAAGAAGATAGACCCCGATGGCTGCTCGTTGAAAATGTTAAAAATCTACTTAGCATTGGAAACGGATTTGACTTCGCGCGGCTGCTGCTTGAAGTGGGGGGGTACGGGTACTCTCTCCAATGGCAAGTGCTTAACAGCAAAGATTTCGGCGTTCCCCAAAACAGGGAGCGCGTGTTCATTGTCGGCTATCTTGGAGACATCCGTGGACGAGAAGTATTTCCTCTCCGACCAACAGACGGCGAGAATCCTTGCGAACTCAAAGAGATAACGGGGAGGTTAAGCATGGCTGATAGAATATACGACACGGACGGAATAAGCAGAACGTTTGCGGCTGTCGGTGGTGGCGGTGAAGCTAAAACAGGACTGTATGCTGTGAAAGTAGTGAAGCCTTTTGGAACGTCGTGCGTTGATATAAAAATTAAATCGAATGACAATGATTTAGCTAGTACAATATGCGCAAGAGATTACAAAGGCATTTGCAGAGACAAAGGTGATGCTGTGCTTGTTCGTTTTCGCTATCCTGAACGTGGAGAAGGAAGCAGAGAAAAAGGGTATATGGAGCAGGTGGACTGCGCCAGCGCCTTAACGTCAAAGCATTGTGGCGACCAAACGGCAGACTGTAGTAATGGTGTATTAGTAGCTCCAGTGCTAACGCCAGACCGAGAACAGAAACGGCAGAACGGCAGACGAATAAAAGAGCCGGGAGAGCCTAGTTTTACGCTGACGGCGCAGGATAGACACGGCGTAGCAATATACCAGCGTCCGCGCGGATACAACAAAGGCGGTTTCCACGATGTAGCTCCTGCATTATCGATAAGCGCTTGGCAAGAAAACAATTTGTTGGCTGACAGCATCCGTATCCGTCGCTTGACTCCGCGAGAGTGCTGGAGACTTCAAGGCTTCCCGGACGAATACTTTGACAAAGCTAAAGCAGCAGGCATTAGCGATACGCAGCTATATAAGCAAGCTGGCAACAGCGTGACAGTGAATGTTGCCAGGGCGATAGGCGAAAGGTTAAAGGAGATTGAAAATGAAGGGATATAAATTTGTGAAGCTTCCTGAATTGATTGAAGCATCAAGATATTTACTAAGTCGTATGCGGTAGTAGTGTATTAAAGGAGAAGCAAATGGAAGCAGTGGTAAATGATTTTACAGTTAACCTTGCTATTGTAGTAATTGTGGTATTTTTCGCATTGGCGATGGTAGGAGGCGAAGATAAATGATGAAAGAAAAAATCAATGACTATGTAAACCGTGCGCAGCTGGCCATCAATGACTGGCAGTGCAGCGGCGAGATTTATTATCTGGAGCAGGCAAGAGCAGAGCTCAATAAAGCAATAGACACGGCAGACTTTCTGAATATGCCGGCTTACTATATTGCTGATGTACTCTGGGACTCCGATAATGGTTGCATGTGCGATACTCCCGAAGAAGCACTTGATGAAGCGTTGGAGTACTGCGACTTGAACGTAGGAGATACTGTGGATGTACTCATTTGCAAAGAAGCAAGCTGGCAGCCACGTATTGATGTTGAAGACCTTATGGATAACTTTGTTGACCAAGCGGATGATGAAGGCGGAGAATATTCCGAAAGATATATTGATACGTTGACAGGTGAAGACATGGCTGTTGAAAGAGAAAATCTTGAAGACAAGCTTAATAAAACGCTGTGCGACTGGCTGAGACAGAACAAAATCAAACCTGATTGGGTAGTTATAGATGGTATGGAAGGTCGCTATTTATACGATGGCCATAAATTCTCCTGCGTCAAGGGTAAAGTAAAATGAGCCAGCAACGCAAAATGGAACGCAGGAAGCAGAAGAAGCTGCATCTGCTGGGCGGCGAAGAGCGTCTGCAGGTAAAGGCTGGAGATAATGAACCCTTTGGCATCAGTAAGGCCGGCTATAATGCTATCTACCAGGCGGGCTATGAAGCGGGTATGCAGGCAGAGCGCGATAAGATGATACCGTATTATGCCAAATACTTCACTCACCAGATATTGGCAGTCTGCTGCAAGATACTCATGGAGAACTATGGCGAAATCCATGTACGCAATACAAGGCTAGAGAAATTCACGGAGCTTTACAGCCGCGGTCTTGAGATGCTGGGCGAAGATAAAAGCACAGAGCAGTATCTTGAGTACATCGAACAATATGGATTACATATAAATTGGAAGGAGCCGGAGACATGAAATTTATGTTGACCTGCGAAGAAGCCTTAAAGAATATCAACAAAGGCAAGATGGGAATCTTTAATTTCGGCTATCAGGTGCTGGATGTAAAACCAATCCGGTATTCTCAGCATCTGGCCTGCATGAGAAGAAGCAAGCTCAGAAGCTACCTGAGCAAACACAGAAGCCTGCGTGATAAGTGCTTCCTGGAAGCACGGAAAGTGCCGCGCTTCTGCAAGACAAAAAAATAGCTATATATAATAGTAGAAAGTGGGCAGGTGAAATACCTGCCCAAAGCTTGATAAAGCATATTAGTTGAGTGGCATATCAGTGCCGGAAAAAATAACAGCCAAAACAACTTGGGCAGAATGGAGCGGAAGAATGTATGTAAAACGGACATGGAGATGTGGTAAATGCATCGAAGTAGAAAAATACCAGACCTTCCGCTACAAGGGAAAGATGACAGTACGTGGTCCGCAAAGCAATCCTACTCCGGAAGCTATGGCCAAGGTGAACGAACGCAACAGCTACAAGAATCTTCGACGCCTGCTTAATACTAATTTTGGCAAAGGTGACCTGCATTGTGTATTGACCTATGCTCCGGATAAAAGAGCAACCAGTCCGCAGGAGGCAAAAAAAGATATCCAGAAATTCTGCCGCAACGTGAAACAGAAATGCAAGCGTCGCGGCTCAAATTTCAAATATGTGGCCGTAGCCGAATACGGTAAGCGCTCTATGCATTTTCATGTTGTTATCCATAGCGGGCTGAAGCTGCAGGAGCTTGGCGATATGTGGCCGCATGGACGTATTCATGCTACGGAGCTGGACGGCAGCGGAGATTATGACAGGCTGGCCAGCTATCTTATCAAGCAGACCAATAAGACCTATAACGATCCGGAACGCAGAGTGTTTGCCAGACGTTATGTTACGAGCCGTAACCTTGAACAGCCGGAGTGTAAGATTGAGAAAGTCAAGGCTGACAGCTGGCGTGAGACACCGTCTGCACCTAAAGGCTTTTATGTGCTGCAGGATACGATCGTCCAAGACGTCAGCGAGATTACCGGATATCCGTATCAGTATTACCGTTGCCTGGCATTGGGCGGCGGGACACCATTGAAAACAAAAGACTACGCAGGTAGGCGTTTATATCAGCGGCGGAATCTGCCTCGGTAGTTATATGCAAGCAAAAACGGACAGGCGCAAGAAGAAGTATATCCGCTGCTGCTATAAGCACCGGAAGGAGGGAATAAGATTGCTAGTAAAGCACTGGCAGCGCGTCGCAGAGACACGCTTTAAGTATCACAAAAAAATTCAGATGGCCGTGGATGAAGCACGTGCCTGCAGGCATCCGCATGGGCTGAAGGACAAGCTGAAGCCTAATCCTACCCAGCAGGACGCACTCAAGGGAATACTGCCGCTGAAAAAGGTTAGCGTATACATTGGCCGCCGAAGCTATGAGCTTATCATTGAGCAGCCGGAGGAGTGGCTGGCGGTGATAAGGGAGACGTATGCCTTATACAAAGACTCTCCTATTGGCCACGTCATGCACAAATACTATGACAACTACGAAGACAGGCACGTCCAGCCGGAGGTTATCAGCGGGCTGCAGGGAGTGAGCCGTCAGACGTTCTACGCCTGGCGTAATGAGTTTTTGAGTGATGCTGCAATAATAGCAGCGCAGCATGGAATAAAAAAATTTTAAGCATTGCCGTTTTGTACTTTACAAATCGGCGCTTTTGACGTGGTAAAATAGTATTGTGCAAAATAGCAAGTAAAAACAAAGGCCCTGACGGAGCGTTCCGCCGGGGCTATTTTTATGCCAAAAAACAAGGGAGGTGAAGGCACTATGGCACAAGCAAAAAAAGCAGTCAAAAAACCTGTTAAAAATTCCGGTAAAAAATCTACCCTAAAAGCGGGTAAAAAAACCACGTCGGAAATACTCAGTCCGGCGCAGGAGAAATTCTGCCTGGAATACCGCAAGCATGAGGGTAACGGCACTGCTGCAGCCATAGCTGCCGGGTACAGTGAGAGGACCGCCGCACAGCAGGCTACAAGGCTGTTAAGAAATGTTAACATTATGAAGCGTATAAAAGAGCTGGCAGATGACGCTATCAGAAAGCAGATTATCGGGCTGGATAAACGCGCTCTAGTGCTCAGTAAAATTGCCGAAGATGACGCTGCTGATGTGCAGGCCAGAATCAGGGCGATTGATGTTCTGAACAAAATGGATGGCGTGTATGTCATCAAGACTGAAGTTAAGATTAGCGGCAACGTTAATGTGTTGCTGAAAAGGCGAAAGAAGGAGTAATGGACCATGAAACCTCAAATTAGCCAGGAAGACTACGATGCTTTAGTAGGCTATCTTGCTGAGTGCCAGCATGATCCGGAGCTTTTCGTAAAGCTTTCTTTCCCTTGGGGTGAACCTGATACTCCGCTGGAGAATAAAACAGGTCCTGAGAAGTGGCAGCTTGACATACTGCGTGAAATAAAGGACGAAGTAAAAACTGCTGATGTTGCCATACGTGAAGCAGTAGCCAGTGGCCACGGCATTGGCAAATCAGCGCTGGTGAGCTGGCTCATTCTTTGGGCGCTGGGTACTTGCTCTGATACGCGCGGCGTTGTTACCGCTAACACTGAGGCGCAGCTTCGCACTAAAACATGGGCAGAGCTTAACAAATGGTACAACATGTGGATAGCTAAACCATTGTTTGATTATACTGCGACAAGCATTTTCTGCAACGTTGACAGTAACGAAAAGACTTGGCGTATAGATGCAATTCCGTGGAGTGAAACAAATTCTGAAGCGTTTGCTGGCTTGCATAATCAGGGCAACAGAATTTTGATTATCTTTGACGAAGCATCAGCGATACATGACACCATCTGGGAAGTTACGGAAGGTGCCCTGACTGACGCGGATACGGAAATCATCTGGTGCTGCTTTGGTAACCCGACACGTTCCAGCGGCCGCTTTTATGATTGCTTTCACAAGCACAGAAATTATTGGCATACTCGCAGAGTAGATAGCCGCAGTGTAAGCTTTTCTGATAAAAAGCAGATTGAAGCGTGGCGTGAAATTTATGGCGAGGACAGCGACTTTTTCAAGGTCCGCGTGCGTGGCGAGTTCCCTTCTGCCAGTGATAAGCAGTATATCTCTCAGGATATCGTGGATGAAGCACGGAAAAGGGTACTCAAGACATATCAGTATAATTTTGCTCCGGTTATTATTGGCGTAGATCCTGCGTGGACCGGCGCGGATAAAATCTGCGCATACCTGCGTCAAGGTAATTACAGTAAGCTGCTCTTTGAATATCCGAAGAATGATAACGACCTGCAGCTTGCGGGTAAGATTGCGGCGCTGGAGGATGAATACCACGCTGATGCAGTCTTTATTGACCTTGGCTATGGTACCGGCATCAAGAGTGCAGGCGATGCCTGGGGCAGGAATTGGACGTTGGTATCGTTCGGCGGCACAAAAGGCATACCGCCTAACTGTGTAAACAAGCGCGCTGCGATGTGGCAGGATATGCGGCGTTGGCTTATGGAGGGTGGAGCAATATCACCTGATGACAGCGTGCTGGCTGATGACCTCGTAGGACCGGAGCTTGCTCCGCGTGATGATGGCAGAGTGCAGCTGGAGAGCAAGGAGAGTATGAAAAAGCGTGGGCTTCCATCTCCTAACAGGGCGGATGCATTGGCGCTTACCTTTGCTTTTCCGGTGCTGAGCAGAAAACAGGAACATGAATACGCCTGGAGCGTCGACAATGGCGCGCAGGAAGAATATGATCCGTTTCATGGAATGTGGTAGGAGGTGAGACCATGGAAGAAATCATTATGCAGCTGCATGGCGGCGGTGGTGGTGGCGGCGGAACGCAGATTAAGCAGAACGCACCCGGAAGCCAGAGCGCCGCAACTATTGACAGCGCAACTGAAGGACAGCGTGAATCGCTGCGTGAAAAGCTGAGCAAGGCAAGAGGCCGTAACTTTACCAACAAGACCGGCGGCAGCATGGTAGATACAATCAAGAAAGCATTGCTGGGTGAATAGCAATGTTTGAAGAAATCTATCGAGACACAAAGCTGCTGAAGGATAAGCGCTTCGTGCTGGAGCAGATGTACCAGCGGCGCACGTCGTTTGAACCGACGTGGCAACTGCTGTCACGGTATATCGTTCCTTACCGAGGGCGCTTCCATGAACGCGGCGGCAGCATGGACGGAGAGCGGCGTGACCGCTATCTTATCGACCCTTATCCGATGGATGCTGCAGGCAAGTGCGCTGCAGGCCTGCAAAGCGGATTGACGTCCCCGAGCCGTCCGTGGTTTGAGCTGTCTTTGGCCGACCAGGAAAAGGCTGAATATCATCCGGTGCGTCAATGGCTGGATGATGTGCGTGACGTTATGATGGCCATATATGCACGTGGCAATACATACGCTATGCTGTACGATATCGAGGTTGAGCTTTGCCAATTTGGCACGGCAGCAGCGCTGATGATGCAGGACTATGATACCGCTCTCTGGCACCGCAGCTACACCTGCGGCGAATATGCAGGCGGTGTGGATGCAAGAGGCAGGCTTTATTCCTTTGGCAGGCGTTTTGAATTGACCGCTCCACAAATGGTAGCGGAATTTGGCATTGATAACGTGAGCGTGGCCGTAAAGACCGCGTACAACAACAATGACCATACACAGCGCTTTGAGGTTGAAATGCTCATCGTCAAAAACAATGAGTATAAGCCTGAGCTATTAAAGCCCGGTAACTTCCCTTGGCAGAGCTTTTATTGGGAGCGTGGCAATCAGCAGCAGTTCCTGCGTATCAGCGGTTACAAGGAGCAGCCATTTATTATGCCGCGTTGGACTAAGGTGGCCAACTGCGAATATGGTTATGGTCCTGGGCATAATGCCTTGGGTAACTGTATGCAGCTGCAGCGTATCGAGAAAGCAAAGCTCCGCTGCATGGATAACGAGGCTGACCCGGCTATGATGTTCCCGGCAAGCCTGAAGAAAGTCAACCGCCAGCCTGGTGCAAACAACTTTATTCCCGATGGTACGCAGATGAATGCTTATCCGATGATACCGCCGGGAGCAAAGCGCTACGAAGGCATGATAGCCTTGAGCAACGATAAACGCCAGCAGATAAGCGCTACGTTCTATAATGACCTTATGGTAATGCTGACGCAGGCGCAGAACAATCCGCAGATGACCGCCAAGGAAGTCGCGGAACGTCACGAGGAGAAAATCCTTATGCTGGGGCCGGTGCTGGAGCAGTTCCATAATGAGGTTCTGGACCCGCTGACCTTGCGTACGTTTGGGCTCTGTATGCGCAACGAGCTTTTTCCGCCTATGCCGGAAGAGATTACTGCAGATGAGCTGAAGGTGAACTTCGTGAGCCTTTTGGCGCAGGCGCAGAAGATGGTAAGTCTGCCGAGCGTGCAGAATGTACTTGGCATGGTAGGCAACGTAGCAGGTATCTATCCTGAAGCTGCCGACATTATCAACATCGACAACGTAATCCGTGAGGTTGGTGTTATCAGCGGTACGCCTGAGAAAATCATGCGCAGCGAAGATGAGGTGCAGCAGCTCAGAGAGCAACGCCAGCAGGCACAGGAAGCACAGATGCAGCAGGCGCAGATGGCACAGGGCGCAGAAGCGGCCAAGACCGGCGCAGAAGCAGCAAGGCTTTTAAGTGAGGTGCCGTCCAATACGGATAATGCTCTGGATGATATGCTGAGCAGAATGGGGATGAGCTGATGGAAAAGCAAAGATTTGCCGAACTGCTCGTAAACGTCATGCAGACGCAGACGGGCAGGGAATTTATTTATGAGCTGCTTGACACAATGGAAGTGCATGTTCCCAACTATGTTGTCGGGCAGCAAAGTGTCATGGGGTATGAGATTGGCCGGCGTAGTGTCGGCGAAGAACTGCTCCGTATGCTGAGAGATGATACTGAGGAAGGCCTGCAGCTGGAGCTGCTGATGCGGCAGGAAGCGCGGGACCGTCCCAAAGAAAAACGAAAAGATGAATTCTATGACCAATTTGAAGGAGGTAATGTATAATGCGAAAGAAATGGTTGTACTTTCTGGCTCCTGACGGCGGCGATGCTGGCGGCGGTGAAGGCGGAGCTGGTGGCGATGGCGGCACCGGTGGTGACGGTGGTGCTGCAGGTGGCAGCAAAAGTATCTTTGATAACCCTGACGGCGGCAATCCCGCTGGTGATGATGGTGGCAATCCTCCTGGTGACGGTAGCGGCAACCCTGCTGGTGATGGCGGCGGCGCTGGCGAAGTACCGGAAAACTATGAGTTTAACCTGGGCGAAGGCCTTACAATCACCGATGAACAGAAAACAGCATTTACCGCCATAGCTAAGGATGCAAAGCTTTCTCAGGCACAGGCTGACAGCTTGCTGAAAATGCACAGCGAGATTATTAACGGCTATATGCATGCTGCAGAAGATGCCATTGAAAAAAATATTGCTGAATGCCAGAAGCTGGGGCTGACAAGTCAGGAAAACCTTGGCTTTGCCAGAACAGCTGTAAATACCTTTGGCGGCAGTGCGGCAATGCAGGTATTGATTGATACCGGTGCTATCAATCATCCTGCTGTCTGCAAGCTCTTTGTAACTATCGGCCAGCTTATCAGCGAAGATAAACCGGCAGATACTCATGCTGGCGGCGGTAAGGGAACCCCGCGGGCAGAAGATATCCTATTCCCTAACAGCAAATACTAAAGGAGTGAATTAAATGGCACAAACCGGACTTTATAACAACACTGGCCTGGCAACTATGTATGATATTGCACAGCAGTATCGCTCTGCAGGTAATGAAGCAGCGGCGCAGGTCGTAGAGCTGCAGGCCAAAACCAACCGTCTCTGGGAAGTATTCCCGATGAGAACCTGCAACAGCGGCAGCGTTGAAAAAGCGCTTATCAGAACCAGCCTGCCGGATGTAGCATGGCGTATTATTAACCGTGGCGTTGCACCTACTAAATCCAGCACTGGCCAGGCAAGCTTTACTACTGGCGGTGTTGAGGCTATCGCACAGATTGACGAGCGACTGATGAAGCTCAACAAGAACAGCAATACCTATCGACTTAATGAAAACTATGCACATCAGGAAGCTATGAGCCAGAAGATGTCTACTACCTTCTTCTATGGTGATGAACAAATCAATCCTGCAGGCTTTACCGGTCTTGGCGCTTTCTACTATGATAAGGCTGGGCAGGATGAAATCTACGCTAATCAGATTGTTGATGCGGGCGGTACCGGTAATAATCTGACCTCTCTTTGGGTAGTGACCTTTGCACCTGATACTGTTTACGGTATCACTCCGGAAGGCGTTCCTGGCGGTTACAGCTATCGTGACAACGGACGTGTTAAAGTGAGAGATGAGAACAACCTTGAATACTGGGGCTATGAATCTCAGTACAACTGGGACGTAGGCCTCTGCGTACGTGACCCACGCTATGTAGCACGTCTGGCCAACATTGATACTACCAATACCAGCAGCACTGACTTCATCGATAAACTGATTGAAGTATATGACTGCATTGAAAACCCTGACCATGGCCGTACAGTTATCCTCTGTAACCGTAAGGTTCAGACCATGATCAATATCATTGCACAGAAGAAAAACAATGTTAACCTTTCTCTGGAAGACTTTGGCGGTAAGCGTATCCAGCATTTCTGGGGCTCTCCCATCCTGCGCAATGATGCTATCCTGAGCACTGAATCTAAAGTGCCGGTAGAATAAGGAGGTAAGAACATGGCTGTAATGATTGATGCAAAGCTTATTCTTTGTGAAAATGTCGATACTGCAGCGACTGTCACCAGTAAGGCGCTTGATATCGGCCGCAACAAATCTTTGAGACCGCTCTATGTTGATGTTAAACTGACTAAGGGCGTAACTGCCGGCCACGTAAAAAGCGTAGAGCTGCAGTCCAGCGCTGACGAAAGCTTCTCTACTCCGATCACTGAGATGGTGGTGACTATCGGCAAAACTGCCGAGCAGCAGAAGCACACCTGCCAGCTGGCGCAATTCTTCGCGTCTATCCAACCGCAGGGCCGTTATGTCCGCGTAAAAATCACCGGTGATACTACCGTTCCGGTAGGCGGCAAGATTTGGGCATATCTGTCCCCGGGTATCCAAGTGCCGGTATGAGATACAAAGTAATTCGCACCTGCTATTGGCAGCGCAGACTTTGGGAAAAAGGCGAAAAGGTGGAGCTGGAGGGAAATGTACCGGAGCATTTCAAACCGCTCTATGATCCAGCCGAAAGATTGGCCCTGAACAAAAATGCTGACGAGCTTTCGGATGAAGAACCTACGAACGAAACGCCTTCCAACGAAGTGCTTTCGGATGAAGAACCTTCGGACGAAACGTCTGGCAGCATGGAAAACCCGGATATCATGCCTTCTTCTTTGGAAGATATGAATGTTGGCCAACTGCAGAAGTTGGCACGTGCAAACGGCCTGGAGCCGCCGAAGAAAGCAAAAAAACAAGAATTGATTTCCGCTCTGCGCGGAGAATAACATCGGGCCGGAGCTTATTCCGGCCTTTTGTTTTTTTAGGAGGAAACCATGAACAATATTGAAATCTGCAACCTTGCGCTTGGCCGTATCGGCGTAGACGAAATCAACCGCATGGATGAGGCAAGCCAGCCTGCAAGAATCTGTACACGTTATTTCAACTTTACCCGTCAGAATGTACTACGCCGCTTTCCTTGGACGTTCGCAACGAAGCGTGTGCAGCTGGCGCTGCTTAATGAAACGGCACCTGATTATAAATACGTCTATCAATATCCTTCTGATGCGCTGGCCATACGCCTTATGTACAATGACAGCTTTGTTGGACTGCCTAAGGATAACTACTTCCACATTATGAACGGCAACGGCGGACGCAAGATATACAGTAATATCTCTAACGCCTACGTGGAATATACTGCAGACGTAAAGGACAGTGAAACCTTCGACAGCCAATTCATTGAAGCCTTCAGCTGGAAGCTGGCGGCGGAGATGGCGTTTGCTTTGACCGGTAATATGAACCTTGCGACAAATGCTATCCAGGCATACAATGCTTACTTTACGGAAGCAGCAGGCGAGGATGCTGCAGAAGACAATCAGGAAGAAGCTGTACAGGATAGATTGGCCAACGCCAGATGGGAGGGCTGACAATGGGACTGTATCAACTGAAGCCCAGCTTTGCCGGCGGTGAATTGTCGGATAGCATGTACGGCCGCGTCGATATCAACAAATATGATAGCGGCGCTGCCACGTTGAAAAACTTTACGGTGCAGCGTTATGGTGGCGTGCGTAACCGCAACGGCTTCCGGCACATTGGCGTAACCTATGGAGGCAAGCGTGCCTTCTACATACCATTTCTGTATAACGCCAATGAAACCTATATCATAGAAGTCACTGCAGGGCATTGCCGTTTTCTGTATAATGGCCAATACATAGTAGAGGATAACGGAGAGCCTTACACGATAAGCAACAATCTTAATGCGGCCGACCTGCAGGGCATCTGCAAAATAAAATATACACAGAGTGCTGACGTGCTTTTTATCGTGCATCCTGACCATTATCCTATGACGCTTACGCGCTACAGTACATATGACTGGCGCTGGGAACAGATGCCGATAACAGGCGGTCCGTTTGAGGACAGTAACGGCTCTGCAGCAACAGAAGAAGAACAAATTACACAGGTGTACCGTTATGGCGCTGGAACCTATGAACTGACATTGCCTGATACCGTTACCAATATTTCGGTGGAGTTGGCTGGCGCTGGCGGCGGCGGGAGTGGAGTAGCATCTAGCCTTGAGCAGTTTATTTCTCCTGGTGGTGATGGTGGTGTTGGTGAATTGATAAAATTCACTACAACTGTTGTTGCTGGAAAAAAATATACATTATCTGTTGGTACTGGTGGTGCTGGTGGCAATGGAGCGGTAAGCAATAACTACTTCACACAGAATACTTCGCAGGCTGGTGGAAATGGTGGTGAAAGTGTAGCATTTGGGAAAACAGCAAGAGGAGGACAGGGAGGCGGAAGCGCCGTGCAAAACGGAAGCAAAGGCCATGCTGGCAGTAATGGAACTGGTTATATAGGTGGTGGCAGTGGTGGCACCAAGGGTACAGACAGAGCAAATCCAAATGGCAAAAGCGGCGGTGACGGATTCTGTAATATCCGCTTCCGTTATGGCAGTAAGGCAGCGAAGTTAACTGCCAGCGCAATCGAAGGCGAAGTCACATTAACAGCGAATAAAGATATCTTTGAAAAGGACAATATTGGCAGCCTTATTGAGCTGACTCATTATAAAAAAAGCGAATACAAAAAAGGTGTGCCTGATACAACGGATGCGCTGCTGGTAAGCTGCCTGCCAGGCTCTAGCGTCTATGTAGAGAGCTTCGGCTTTTGGAAGGGAAACTTCTCATTGGAAAAATATAACGAGAACAGCTCGATGTGGGAGCTTGTAAGAACGCAGGACGGCAATCACAGCCAGAACTACAATTTTACTGAAAAAAACGAGGAGGAGTATATCGTCAGGTACAGGGTAACCTCAACAGAATTTGATACTACCATCTGGAGCGGCGAGAACGAAAAGCAGACCGGTTATGTCACTTTGCAGAGCTTCGGCAATGATTATAGCGGTATTATAAAAATCACCGAGTACATCAGCGGCAAAAAGGTTAAAGGCAAGGTGCTGCGTACGATTGGCAGTACAGACGCTACGCAGATCTGGGCTTTTTCTCCGTGGAGCAGGAGCAAGGGCTATCCGACTGCAGCAGGCTTCTTTGAGGACCGTCTGGTATTTGCCGGCAGTACAAGATATCCGCAGACGTTCTGGAGCAGTAAGGTAGGAGATTATTATAATTTCGGTACATCAACACCGGTGGTAGATGATGATGCGGTGACGGCAACTCTCAACGGCGGCCAAATGAACGGCATCAAAGCAATGGTAGCCTTTGGAGAATTGATTCTGCTGACGAGCGGCGGCGAATATAAGGTAAGCGGTGGCCAGGGCAAAGCACTCACGCCTAGCAATACTTTAAGCCAGGCGCAGGAATACCGCGGCATATCTGACGTGTTGCCGGTAACGGTAGGCAGCAGAATTGTTTTTGCGCAGCAGCAGGGCAACATCATCCGTGACTTGGCATACAGCTATGAGGCTGATAAATACACCGGCGATGACCTTAACCTCCTATGCTCTCATCTCTTCGATGGCCATAAAGTAGTAGCTATGACCTACCAGCAGACTCCGGACAGCATCATATGGTTTGTCCGTGACGATGGCCTGCTCTTGGGACTGACCTATATTAAGGAGCAGGATATCTACGCATGGCATAAGCACAGCATTAAGAACGCACGCTTTGTCAATGTCTGCTGCATCCCTGGCGGAGAATGTGACGAGCTTTATGCTGTCATAGAACGTAACGGCCAATACGAGAACGTTATGCTGGAAAAGAGGAACGATAATGATGTGCCGGAAGAACAGATCTATGTTGACGACGGCATAACCGTACGTGGTAGCGATATAAAAGAGGTAACAGGCCTGACGTGGCTGGAGGGTGAAACCGTGGCCATACTGGCTGACGGAAACGCGCTGCCGCAGCAGAAGGTGGAAGGCGGCAAGGTTACGCTGAGTGAAAAGCATGGCTACAGTGTTGTACATGTGGGACTGCCTATTGATGCAGTCATAAAGACACTGCCGATAGAATTCCAGATGCAGGACGGTAGTTCTATCAGTCGCAAGAAACGCATAGGCAATCTTTCTGTTCTCTTTAAAAACACGCGTGGCGGACTGTATGGCCTGAGCGAGGAAAAACTGGATGAAATCAAATGGCGCGATACCGAAGCATATGGCCAGCCTACAAAACTTTTCACTGGCAAGAAAAAAATCGTCCTGCCTGCTGCAGGCTGGGACGAAACGCAGCAGCTTATCATTAAGCAGGATGCGCCGCTGCCGATGACGGTACTGGCCATTGTGCCGGAGATTGTGCCGGGAGGATAATATGGCGGAATATACTTTTGGTCGTCCGTCGGATGGAGATATTGAATACGTGGCTGCTCATCTGCGGCAGGACAACAGGCAGGAGCTGGCGGCGTTGTATGGCGCTGGGCATGAGCTGGATGTTTTAAAAAGAAGCGTCAGATACAGCGAACTGATTGGCTGCTTTTATATTGACGGCGTGCCTGCAGCTATCTATGGAGTAAGAAGCCCGGCTGCAATATGTGCCGTAAAGTGCGTATGGCTGCTCATGACCGACGAAACATTGAAGCATAGACTAGTAGTAGGGCGATATACCAAACGCTTTCTGAGGGCGATTGTGGCGGCCTATGGGCCTATGTCCAATAAGGTTGATGCTGGGAACGCAGAAATCCTGCGCTGGCTCAGATGGCTTGGCGCTGAGATATCGGAGCCGATGCAATGCGGAATCTACAATCTGCCGCACAGGGAATTTTATTTTGACGAAAGAATTTTAAAGGAGGGATAGCATGGGCGTAGGAGTAATGATTGGTGCAACTCTCTTGGGCGGTTATCTGCAGGGACGTGCAGCACGTCAGCAGGCCAACGCGCAGGCGGCGCAGGCTCAGGCTAATGCTGATATCGCCTATAACAATGCGCAGAAGCTGCAGGAACAGGCCGAGAAGCAGGCGCAGAACAATGAAATCAACGAGGAAAACAAACGTCGCAGGCTGCTGCAGCTGCAGGGGCAGCAGAGAGCCAACATCGGAGCGGCCGGAATCACGGCAAGCGGCAGTGCATTGGCGGCGATGGCAGACAGCCAGTTTAACCAGGAGCAGGAGCTTGCCTTTGAAAGATACAATGCACGTCAGCAGGTAGATAATATCTTCCAGCAGAGTACGGACAATGTGAACCAGGGCGATATCTATGCGTCGAGCGCCAGGGCATACCGCAAGGCCGGCAAGCGTGCTATGATGAACAGTATGCTGCAGGCAGGGTTGAGCGTGGCGGCTAATCTTTACACAGCCAAAAGCATGGGAGCATTGAAAAGCTCAGCCGGTAAAAGTGTAGGCCTGCAAAACTACAGTGTACCCGGCTACACAGAAATGAAGGGACTGCCTGCTCATACCGGTGACGGCATCTCGAGCTACAGTAATGATGGCTGGGCAAAAGCAAAATGGTAAAAATGTCATTTTGTACTTTACAAATCGGCAAAGGACGTGTGGTAAAATGATAATGCGGAAGGGAAGCCATCCTCCCATTTTCATCATACTCTATAAAAATTAGCAACGTAGAAAGCATCTGAGGACAAGCCTTGGGTGCTTTTTGCGTATATAGGAAAGGAGCAGAACATGGCAGTAATTGATGTTTACGAGAACCAGGCAAAGCTAGGTACGCCTGCAGGCCAGACGAGCGGTGTGCATCCTGATATGGGCGGACAGATGGCGCTGGCAAGGGCAAATGCAAATCTTACCAATACGATGGTAGAGGGAGGACAGAAGTTCTATGAGCAAATAGCCATTGCGGACGTGATGAAGGCTAACAATGATTACAATATGCAGATGAGCAGGCTGCAGAATGAGCTGCTGCAGAACAAGGAAGAAAATGCCAGGGATAACCTTACCAAGTACGAGGAAGGGCGCAAGAAGATTATCAATGGCATTATGCAAAAAGGACCGTCTACGTTGCGCGGCGTGCTGGGGAGCAAGGCGTTTTTCAATACTATAGACCGCGACTGGACGGGGCAGAGGGCGCAGATGGAGCGTTATACCATGGGTGAGATGGAGAAGTACCAGGATACGCAGCTTAACAATCAATACAAATTAGCTTTGAAGGACGTAGCTGTAAACTGGCACAACAATGATGATCTGGACGCTGTTATGCGCCGCGGCGATTTTATGACTGCAGCAAGGTATGCCAATTATGGCCAGGAAAAGATTACTGAAGCAAGCAACAAATGGAAGGCTGCGGTAGCAGAGACAGCAGCGCAGGCTGCTATCAATTCAGACAGCAGCGAAGGATGGACGCGTGGCGGTGAGATACTGCAGGCCTACGGTTATCTTATGGACCCGCAGAAACGTATCCAATACGATAAGATTATCAGCGCGAGGGAGAAAAGCAATAATCAGCTTAATACCTTTGCCGGCATCTATGCCAAGTATGGCAGTGATATAAACGGCGGTGCGCAGGCGCTCTTGTCTACGCAGACCGGTACGGCAGATATCGCCAAAGGTTTGGCATTTGCACAGGGTGAGGAAGGCAAGGCTTGGGGCAGCAATCAGTGCGCTAACTTTGTGAAAAAATATATTCAGACGGCTGGCGGTGATTATGACATTACCAGCAGCCTGGCTGACGGTACCTACCTTAACGCAGAACGTAAAGGGCTGACGTTTAATGACCGTAAACAATTAAGGGACGGAGATATTGTCTATTGGCAGGTAGATGGCAGCAAGTACGCTACGAGCGACAACCCGGATGATGTGCATTCTGACACTAAGGCCTATAAGGGTATTACCCATGTCGGTATATACAATGCCAAGACCGGCAAGGTTATCCAGAGTGGTGAGCATGGAGTGAGTGAGCTGGCGCTGGATGCTGCCGGATATCATACGGTAGGCTACAGCCATATCGGCGGCAGAGCTATGGACGCAACAGAGCGTGAAGAATTAAAAAAAGGTTATATGCAGTACGCGCTGCAGCAGGTGCAGCAGAAGCGTACAAGCACTAACCTTATGGTGGAAAGAGCTTCGGATGAAATGTTTGCTGCCTACAATAATGGCATACGTGACCCGGCGTACTTTGAAAACATGGCCAAACAGATAGCAGGCAATGATTATAGCGCTTATAATACTTTGCACGCTGTAGCCAAGAGCTTTACATCTCCAGGTGTACATAAATTAACTGTAGGCGAGGCTTTAGAAATCGAGGATGCCATAGACAAGGGCGGACTGTCGCAGGATGAGCTGATTCAGAAGTTGTCTGATGCAGGCTGCAGCACGGAAACAATTATGAAATACGTGCATATGAATAAGCAGGCAGCGAAAGCTGCAGCTAGGGGCGAAGGCAAGGCATCATTTGACTGGGACAGCGTTATGGAAGCCTTTTACAGCAAGATGGGCGGAAGAAATAAGGTGCCGGAAGCGTGGCGTCCGGGATTGAAGCGGTACGCCAAAAGAGCAATAAACGAATACATAGCTAAAGAAAACCGCACGCCTACCGTAGACTGGGTGATGGATATCATGGAGCAGGGACTGGTTAAGGGTGTCGGCGGTGTTACGGTAGAAGGCGAACACTTCTGGAACAGTGATATATCATACAATATGGCACAACTTGGCAACCATGATATCTATCATATTAGTAATGCGGATGACGGTTACGTCAATGTATGGTTTTATGGCAATGCTCAGCCGGTGCGCATGAGCAAGGCAGCGTTTAAGCAGACGATGGGAGAGTAACATTATGGGAACTTTTAATTTCAGTAATATGCAAGGTGGCCAACAGCAGGAAACTCAGAACATTCCGCGTGAATTTCGTCCTGCTGTTGAGCAGGCGAAAACGGAACCGGTCGGCTCTTACGGTAACAACAAAACAGACTTCTGGGACGAGGTGAAGAATTTTTTCTCCGGTGCTGATGTTGATACCGGTGCCGGCTTTATTGATGAAACAGGAACATGGAACAATGGCACTAAACAGGAGCTTGCTAAATACTATCCTACACAAAAGAGTGCGGAAGAACTCGAAAAGGACAGATTAGGCTCTTTGTGGGACAGAGCGTATAAAAAATATCATTACAGCAAAGACGATGTGTTGCTGGAGGCAAAGAAAATCAGCGCGGCCACAAACATCCCTGAAAATGCTATCCTGGCTAACGCTGATAATCTGGCCAATGCACGCAATGTATATAATTATCAGCAGAAGGCTATGGACCCGCAGGCAGTGTTTAAGGCCTACCCTGAGCTGAGTGAGCTGGCCAAGCTGAGTGATACTGACGCAGCTATTGCTCTGCATAACTTGAAGAACGTGCGCCAGACGCAGGGCATCATCGAAGCAGCTAAGACCGGCTGGGAGCTTGATAACCTGATGAGTGAGCGCGGCCGTATGGGCTACGCCGCTATGAACGGCAAAGAGCTGACGGATGCTGACTTTGCACGTTTGGGAGAAATTGAAAAAGCGCAGAAAAATTCCAAGGAGCTGCCAGGACTTTTTGAGGACCCGATGAGTGCTATTGTCGGCGGCACAGTGCAGAGCGGCAAGATGATGCTGCGTAATGCTCTTAATGGCCAGAAGATGGGCGTATATGGCGCTGGCTTCGGCGCGCTTCTCGGCGGTATTGCCGGCGGCGGTGCAACGCTGGGTGCCGGTACTGCTGCAGGCGCGGCCGCAGGTGCCAAGATTGGTTATAGTGTCGGCAGCCGTATCGGTATGGCGCAAGATATGTATGACGAAATCGCCGGCAACAATTACCTTGATTACAGAGGCTATAAGGATAAGCAGGGCAGGCAGCTGCTGACAGATAACCAGGCGCGCAGCTATGCTGCTGTAGCAGCAGCACTGGAAACCGGCATTGAATTTGCTAACGCAGATAAAATCCTGAACGTCATCAAAGGCGGTGCAGGTGCGCAGAGCATCAAAGAGATTATCAGCAGTGCCAAAGACAGCACGGAGCTGCAGAGCCTGCTTGCCGCATATCTGCGTGACAGTGCCAAGAACATCGGAACAGTGGCCATCTCTGAGAGCGCGGAAGAAGGCGTGCAGGAGATGAGCAACAGAATTATTTCTGATATTGCTGCAGCAAACAATCCCGGCGGTGATATCCCGACATATACGGCAAAGGACGTTATCGTTGGCGGCCTAGAAGCAAGCTGGCAGGCATTGCCTGCGTCTATTGGCTTTGGCGCTGGTGCGCATGGAGCAAGCACGGTATCTTTCATGCGTCGTGCATCCGCGGCGCTGCAGCTGAAAAGCGAAGAACAGAGGGCTAACCTGCGTGATGCTAACGGCATATCTATGCTGAGAAGTCTTGCCGAGGATATCAAAAATAATGCTTTGTTTAAAAAAGCTCCGGAAGTATATAACGAGGTACTGAATAATCAGCTCAAAGGCACGGAGCTGGAAACTATTAACATAGATACAGAGTACGTTCTTAATCAGCAGGGCGGCTATGAGCTTTTGAAATCTGCAGCAAAGGCAGCAGGCATAGGCGAACAGTATCTTAAAGACATCATCGATACTAAGGCAGACTTGAAAATCAGTACAGCTGATTATGTATCTAAGCTGCTGCCGACTGAAATCGGCGCTCATCTGGAAGACTACATCACATTCTCTGATATCAGCGAATGCCTGGCACGCAACAGAGAATATGCCGGCAGGATGCGCCGCGAGATGGACCGCATATTGGCATACGAGAACCGCCAGCGTGAAGATGCTTTGAATACCTACCTTGACAATAACTTCCATACTCCGGAAACCCGTGAGATAGCAGAGGCAGTATTGCGCCGCTTCCCGGATAATCCTAAGGAAGGCGTAAAGGAAATCAGAAAATCGCTGCAGGCCAAGATTGACGAGCCGCTTAATCAGATTATCGAAGAGCTGGAAAAGGGTATGGGTAACGGCGTAGCTGTAGTAGAAATCCCGGAATATGATAATCAGATGCGTGGCCGTGGTATCAAGGTAAGCAATAACGACCCATGGTATCAACGCTACTATAAAGAGAATAAGCATAAACCCTCTAAGATGGAGCTGCGTGAGCTGGCGCGTGAGATTTGGGCCGGCCACAACGAATATGGACTCTTTGGCTGGGAAAACCGCACGCCGGAAGATAACCAATGGTATGAGAATAATAAGGCATCCATGGAAGCAACAGAAGAAGCTATCCGCAGATTAGATGCTTTGACTCCTGCTCTGGAAGCAATAGATCCGGGCGAACTCTCTATTACTGAAGGCCTGAGCGAAGAAGGATTTGAGGTATATCGTAAGCTGCGTGGCAAGCTTGAAGGCTCTGAAAGCAAAGAAGTGCGGCAGGCAGCACAGATGAGTGCTATCCTTGCCGCACGAATGGCAGACCGCATGGCTGAGCTGCATAGACAGGTTGGCCATACTAAATATACTGCGCTTGATTATGCGCGTACTATTGGACTTATCAGAAGTGAGAGTGAAGCTGCTGAGCAGAAGTTTAATCAGGCAGTAAATGTAGGTATAAATGAAAATACCAAATATAAACTTTTAGATTTAGATGTTTTGCAAGACAATATAGGCACCGACAAAGAAACTCCGGAGGCTAATCAAAAAGCCATAGATTACATTAAACATGTATTAACTGAAAATGAGCCGGTCACTACAAAAGATTTGTCAAGTGTATTTGATTTTAGCAAGATGAGTGAATATGATCAGCGTCATATTGTTTTGGCAAAATCGCAAAGAGGGCGAAAAAACAAAACGGAAAGGCAGGGAAGAAATTTAACCATCAGTAATCCTAGAGAGATTTTGCAAAATGCAGTTTTAGTTGAGATAAATCCATCAAAGCATTCTAATGAAGTAGACAATAAGTTACGTGAGGATATCAAAGGTTCATTGTCATATAGATTTGTTATACCAGTAAAGTTAAATGGACAGGCTCAAACGTTGGTCATTACTGCTATTGGGACATCTGCTAATGTACTAAAAAAATTAAACGAAGTAACTTTATACGAAGTTTACACAACAAAAATCCCGCCATCCCAGAGACAAGCTTCCCTGAAAGATGGCGGGATAGGGGATGCTTCAAAAGAAACAATTCCCTCTGAATATAGTTTAGCAGAGATTTTAGCAAAAGTCAAAGACCTTAATCATAAACCTTATGTTGATAAAGAAACAGGCAAGCTAATAATAGAAGACCAGATGGCTATAGGCTCTATGAAATTAGACCAGAAAGCATGGCATGGCACGCCTTACGATTTTGAAAGGTTTGATATTGGCAAAATCGGCGATGGCGTTGGTGACCAGGTACATGGCTGGGGCCTGTACTTTGCTAAGGATAGAAAAATATCAGAGGCATACAAGGAAGTGCTGGGGGCTGACGCTGGTGCAGTAATTGTAGATGGGGTTACGTACAAAATTGATGAGGAGGGAGATTGGGCAACAGCAGCAGGACAGAAGCTCATTGACAATGATCCGTTAGAATTTGTTCTGGATACGTTTGATGCAATGACCGGAAACAAGAATAAGGAAAGGGCAATAAAAAGTTTAAAGGAAAGAATTGCCGGAACCAAAAGAACGGCTAATACAGAAAGCTATATTGCTAAACTAGAAGAAGCGATAAACATTATTGAAAAAGCTGACGTGAAGTACGAAAATACTTCACGCCTGCTGAAAGTGGAAGTTCCAGAAAACGATGTATTGCTAGACGAACAAAAGACTTTCATTAATCAGAACAAAAATGTACAAGCGCTTTTGAAAAATACTATAGAATCTTTGGATGATGCGCGGTCAATGAAGTTCTGGGAAAATCTGCTGAACTTTAAATTAAGAGCTTTTGATAATGCTGGCAAGGTTCAGTTTAAGATTGATGGCTTCAATAAATTAGCAGATGGCATTGGTAAGCTTTTAGAGAGCAATTCTAATACATTTGGCTATAGAACGCTTGCAAGAAGCTTGGAAAGATACGGATATAGCAAAGAAGAAATTGAAAAGCTAAAGTCAGATGGTGAGTATCGTAATCAAGAACAAGAGAAGCTCAGAAGCCAGGCTGCTGCTTTAGAAGAAGAATTAGAGCGTGCCAAAGCAGAAGATGCTGCTGCAAAAGAGGAGGTTATCAATCAGGCAAAAGCTGATATTTCCGGTACTTTGGGGGGCATGTTTTCCGGCAACAAGATTTACGATGCTCTGGCGAAGGCTATGGGCGAAGAGGATTATAATTGGCGTGGCGCGTCTGAGCTGCTTAATGAGCACGGAATTAAAGGCATAGCTTACGAAGGTATGAAAGATGGCCGCTGCTTTGTCGTCTTCGATGATAAAGCCGTAGATATCATAGAGCGCTACAACCAATCTGCAGGCGAACGTGCCATGACTGCCAACATGGAGAAGCTGAAGGAAGCAAAAGAAATGCTGGCCAAAGATGCGGATATGGAAACCATCTACAAAAAGACCGGCTGGCATCGTGGCGCTGATGGTAAATGGCGTTTTGAGATACCGGATAATTTGGATAAGATAGATGCTGCTAAATTTCCGGAAGAAGGATATGCTATACCGTTAGGAGAGATATATAATAATCCTAAACTGTATGAAGCTTATCCGTGGCTAGCTGACGTCATGGTTCAGTCAGAACCGATGGAAGAGCAGACCTTGGGAGTAGCTGCTGGAGAAGGCTACATTGGAATAAACAGCAATCTGCTAGGAGACGGCATCAAGCAGGAGATAATCATAAACGGCATAAAGTATAAACGCGTAGTAAGCAAGGACGGGGCTAAGGCCGGCAAGTTTTTT
>OIYO01000345.1_pt1 | contig 41927 bp, 37 predicted proteins | sample 1588191 | NCBI WGS metagenome assembly OIYO01 (sample SAMN03283275) | human gut metagenome | biome: human-associated habitat; material: feces | host: Homo sapiens | place: Peru | collected 2012 | reverse complement strand
ATTTTTTAAGATACTCTCCAATCACATTCGAAAATTTTCAAAATAGAACTATATTAATTTTGAGCCTGAGTGAAAGAGGCGTAAGCTAAACAATTAAAAATTCTAAACGAATGTAATGAACGAATATATACAATAATTATAGATAAGGAAGCTGGAGGGGAGCAAGTTCGAAAAAACTGAAACTCAAATAAGTTTTGAATTGACTTATTAGGAAAATTGATATAAAATAGAAATGTAGGCAAAAGATAAGGAAAGGAAAGAAGATAAAAATGAACATAAAATATAATGGAAGAAACATGAAAATAGAAAGCGGATTAACAGTAAATGAAGCATTCAAAGAAGAAATAGAAAAAAACAAATATAAAGTAGTAGGATGTTTATACAACAATGAATATAAAAATTTAGAAACAGAAATAGAAGAAAATGCAAAAATAGAACTAATAGATATATCTTCTAAAGAAGGAATGAAGATATATGTAAGAACACTTGTATATATAATGGGAAAAGCCTTTGAAAGTTTATATCCAAAAGAAAAATTAATGGTAGAATATCAATTAGGAAATGCAATGTTCTGCAAATGTGACAATATAAAAATAACACAAGAGTTTATAAGTAACTTAAAAAATAAGATGCAAGAGATTATAAACAAAGATTTAGAAATAAAAAAAGTAGTAATGACAAGAAAAGAAGCAGAAAAATTTTATGAAGAAACAAATTCATCAAAAGGAAGACTTCAATTCGACTTTGAAGAAAATAAAGAAATATATATGTATTATTGCGAAAAATATTACAACTATTGTTTTGGAGTGCTTAGTAATAGAACAGGGGTTATAGACAAATTTGACATAGTAGAATACAATAGCGGATTTTTAATAAGATATCCAAGTTCTAAAGAACCAACAGAAATGCCAGAATTTAAGGATACAAAAAAATTATCATGGGCATTAGAAGAATTTGAAAAAATTCATTCTGTGCTAGATGTTTTAACAGTATACAAATTAAATAAAGCAATTGAAGAAAATAGAATACAAGATATAATAATGCTTGCAGAAGCATTACATGAGAAAAAAATAGCAAATATAGCTGATGATATAGCAAAAAGAAAAAATGTAAAAATGGTATTAATAGCAGGACCATCATCATCAGGAAAAACAACATTTGCACAAAGACTAGGTATTCAACTAAGATTAAATGGATTAAAACCAGTAACAATATCAGTAGACAACTACTTTGTAGAAAGACAAGACACACCAAGAGATGAAAATGGAGAATATAATTTTGAATGTATAGAAGCTATAGACCTAAAACTATTTAATGAACATCTTGTTAAATTGTTAAAAGGTGAAGAAATAGAAGTCCCAGAATTTGACTTTGCTGTTGGAACAAAAAGATATAATGGAAAGAAAATGAAACTAGCAGAAGATGAGATATTAGTAATAGAGGGAATACATTGTTTAAATGACAAACTAACAAGTCAAATTCCAAAAGAACAAAAATACAAGATATATATAAGCGCATTAACAGTATTAAATATGGATAGATACAACAGAATATCAACAACAGACACAAGATTAATAAGAAGAATAGTAAGAGATTATCAATTTAGAAGCTATTCAGCAATACATACTTTAAACACATGGCACAAAGTAACAGAAGGAGAAGAAAAAAATATATTCCCATACCAAGAAGAAGCAGATAAAATATTTAATACATCACTAATTTATGAGTTAAATGCTTTAAAACCAATAGCAATGCCATTGTTGGAAGAAATAGCAAATGATGATAAAGAATATGCAGAAGCACAAAGATTAATAAATATATTAAAATATTTTAAAGAAATACCAAATGATTATGTACCAAACAATTCATTATTAAAAGAATTTATAGGAGGCGGAACATTTGACTTGCACTAATGTCCAAAATTCACCGATCTTAAAAAGAAGGAGTAATAAATGCTAAAAAATAGTAGATTTACAGAAATTGACGAAGAATTTATATGTGAAAATTGTGGAAAAAAAGTACCACCACTTGGATACTCATGCAGAAATCATTGCCCATATTGTTTACACTCAAAACATGTTGATAAAAATCCAGGAGACAGAGCTGAAGAATGCCATGGAGATTTAGAACCTGTAAGCATGGAAATTGACGGAAAAAAAGGATATGTAATTGTTTTTAAGTGTAAAAAGTGTGGAGCTATTAGAAGAAATAAAGCAGCTAAAGATGATAATATGGATTTGTTAATAGATTTAAGTAGCAAACAAATATAAAAATTGTCAAAAGGGTCGTGCCGAAAGGGACGGCCTTTTTGACATAAAAAATGTCCCAAAAAGAACCGTCCCTCTTGGGACATTAAATTTCTCTATTCATATTTCCGTTTGTATATTCTTTGCCTTCTAACCTTTTACCAGCAACAATTTCATTAACAATAAAATTAATTTCATCAATATTTTCATCTAAAATATCAATTCTAGCACAATTAATATCAAAATCTTCTGCAGAAATAGAAGTAGTTTTGCTATTATAAATTGTTGAAACAGTTTGAATATTATCAAACAAAACTCTAAAATTCATATTCATTCTATCTTTTAAATAATATTTGTTATCAGAATTACATTTAGAAGTACAAGTTGGATAACATCTATTAGATTTACCATTTACACAATAATTCATATTCATTAAAGGAGTTTTTCCATAAACAATCAATTCTTTAGGCAAACAAGAGTTATTACATAAATTCATAATGATATTTTTGTTAGATTCAGGTGAAATAGTAAATTTTGAAAGCCCTAAAGATTTCAATTCATTTACACTATATTTATTAAAAACATTAAAAGTATAATTTGCAATTATTTCGAATTGATTCTGATTGTTTTTTAAAACATTTTCTAATAGTTTTAAATTAGAAATATTAGAAACAACAAATCCTTTAATATCATATTTTTCAATAGTTTTCTCTATATTGTTATAAAATAGATTTCTATAATTAGCTTTTATTATAGTAGGCATATAAATATAAATTTTAAATCGTTGTTGTAAATCCTCTAAAATTTTAGAATACTTTGAAGTAGAAAAATATTTTAGTGGAATATAGATATTATCAATATTTTCCAATTTTGAATAATCAAAATCTAAATTTAAAATATTCAATAAAACCGAAACATCTCTTTTACTAACCTCAACTTTGCTAACTGCTGTTTCACTAACATCTAATTTACCAACCTCAACATCACCAACATCCACTTTATCAACCTCTATATTATCAACAGCAAAATTATAAACTTGCTCTAAAGCATTTCTTCTTAATTCATTCAAAGCGCTTATCTTAGGCAAGAAAAGCCCATCATCTAACTCAATGTCAATATTTTTGAAATTATAAATAGAATCAGTAGTTTTATTAATTTGAGCCAAAACTTTATCCTTTTCCAAAGGTCTGTTTTTAGCATCTTCTGGAATAACATCTGACTTGTAGCAAACATTTAAATTAGAATAAATAGGCAAATTATTAGCAGAAGTTACATTTATTTGAATAGGAAGTCCTCGCTTTATAATTACTTTACAATTTAAATCAATTTTTCTATTTTCACCTTTTATACTTTCTTGAGCCAGCAAATTTAATTTTTTAGATGACATTTTGTAAATTTTATCACCTAAATTGATATTGCCTTTCATCCTTCCAATAGTAACAGTTTGTCCAATTGATGTTTCTTTAATATTCTTATCTTTAAACATCAATTCAGAAACATTATAAGTTCCATTTTCTTTTTCCAATGAAATAGTATCACCAATTTCAATTGGCTCTTGCAATTTGACTGTTATATGGCCTTTGTTTTTGTTGTATTTTTCGACTTTTCCTAAAAATAATCCCATATTATTAGGTTTATCTTTGAAAACTAAATTTTTATTAGGCTCATCTGAAAGATGACCAGCAGAAGACATTCCTCTATTAAATACTTGTAATAAAGTTTTTCTATCATTGTCATCAATAATATATTCTTTACCACTTTCAGCCAAATCTATATATTTTCTATAAATGCGAGTAACTGTAGCAACATATTCAGGATTTTTCATTCTACCTTCAATTTTTAAACAAGTAACACCGGCATTTATTAAAGCTGGAATGAAATCTAAACCACATAAATCGCGAGTGCTTAAAAGATGACCTTGGTCAATTTTTTTATCATTTTCTAATAATTGATATGGAAGTCTACAAGGCTGAGCACATTTACCACGATTACCAGAACGCCCACCAATCATACTAGAAAATAGGCATTGACCTGAGTAAGAAATACATAAAGCACCATGTATAAAACACTCAATTTCTATATCAGAATTTTTGCAAATATATTCAATTTCATGAAGAGAAAGTTCACGAGCAAGTACAACCCTTTTAAAGCCTAATTCTTGCATTTTTAAAACACCTTGCAAATTATGGATAGACATCTGAGTACTTGCATGAATATCTAAATCAGGAAATTTTTGAATTAGCTGTTTTGCTAATCCTAAATCTTGAACAATTATTGCATCAATGCCAAATTCATAAGCTTTTTTAGCAAGTTCAAAAGCTTCAGCAAACTCGTCATCTGTTACTAATGTATTTAATGTTAAATTTGTCTTAACACCACGAGTTTTTGCATATATAATTGCTTTTTCTAAATTTTCCAAGTTAAAGTTAGAAGCATAAGCTCTAGCACTAAATAAGTCAGCTCCAAAATAGACACTATTTGCACCATTTTGAACAGCTGCTTTTAAACAATCGAAATCACCTACTGGTGATAGTAAATCAACCATTTTTTTATCCTCCAGACAAATTATAACATTTTTTGATAATAAAGTAAATGCAAACTCAAAACTTGTACTCCTGAGATGTTATAACTTGGAATCTAAATTTTGTTAAAAACATTGACAACCGGTCTTATTTAAGATATTATAACTATCGATGAAATATACAAAAATATATATTCAAATAAATTTTAGGAGGAGATTATAATGGAATTAAAAGGTTCAAAAACAGAAAAAAATTTAATGGAAGCTTTTGCAGGAGAATCACAAGCAAGAAATAAATATACATATTTTGCAAGTAAAGCCAAAAAAGAAGGATATGAGCAAATAGCAGCTATATTCCAAGAAACAGCTGATAATGAAAAAGAACACGCAAAAATGTGGTTCAAATTATTACAAGGTGGAGATATAAAAACAACATCTGAAAACTTAAAAGCAGCAGCAGAAGGAGAAAACTACGAATGGACAGATATGTATGACAGAATGGCTCAAGAAGCTAAAGAAGAAGGATTTGACCATATAGCATTCTTATTCTCAGAAGTTGCTAAAATAGAAAAAGAACATGAACAAAGATATTTAAAATTATTAGAAAATGTTGAAAATGGATTAGTATTTAGCAAAGATGGAGATAGAATTTGGAAATGTAGAAACTGTGGACATATAGTAATTGGAAAAAATGCTCCAGAAATATGCCCAGTATGTGCACATCCAAAAGCTTACTTTGAAATAAAAGCTGAAAATTATTAATAATAAATTTTTTTAGAAAAGGAGTAAAAGCCTTTTCTTTTTTTTGCATTTGTGTTAAAATGTCCCAAAAGGGACGGCACTTTTTGGGACATTTCTAACAAGAATGTGAGCTAAAAAGAAATCAAATTATATAAGTGTCCCAAAAAGAACCGTCCCTTTTGGGACACGGAGGAAGATATGCCAAAATTTTTTGTAAAAGAAGAACAAATAAAAGAAGATAAAATAATAATACAAGGACAAGACGTAAATCACATAAAAAAAGTTTTAAGAGCAAAAATAGGAGACGAATTGCAAATATGCAATAATAAAACAAAAGAAAATTTTTTATGTGATATAGAAAACATAGAAAATGAAGAAATATTGTGTAAAATAAAAGAAAAAGTAGAAGAAAAAGCAGAGTCTAATATAGAAGTTACAATATTTCAAGGGTTACCAAAAGCAGATAAAATGGAATATATAATACAAAAATCAGTAGAACTTGGAGTATATGATATAACACCAGTAGAAATGAAAAGATGTGTTGTAAAACTTGATGAAAAAGATAAAAATAAAAAGCAATTAAGATGGCAAAAAATATCTGAAGTTGCTGCAAAGCAATGTGGAAGAGATATAATACCACAAATAAATAATATAATTAATATAAAAAATGTATGTAATTTAATAGAAAAGTATGATATAGTATTAGTAGCTTATGAAAATGAAAAAGAAAATACTTTAAAACAACAGTTAAAAGCAATAAAAACACAGTTACAAAATGAAGAAAATTTACTAAATAATAAAATAAAAATAGGAGTTGTAATTGGCCCAGAAGGTGGATTAGAAGAACAAGATGTTGAATTATTAAAAGAAAATGGAGCAAAGGTAATAACATTGGGTAATAGAATATTAAGAACAGAAACAGTAGCTTTAAATGTTTTAAGTATTATTATGTACGAATTGGAAAAATAAGATAGTTGTTTGAATGCAATGAGTTACAGATGAAGGGAGAAAACAAGTGAAAGAGGTAAAAGAAAAATATTTAAAAGAAATATATCTAAATATACTAAAAGCCATAATTATAGTATTATACTTTTTTATATTAAATTTAGCATATGAAAACATAAGTAGTGAATATTTAGAAATAGGAATAAAATTATTTACAATGATATTTTTATTTATGGCAATTTTTATTTTTGAAAGAGCTTATAAAAAAGATGATGATAATTTAGCCATACAAGGTATAGAAATTTTAGTTTTATCAGCATATACATTAACGAGCAAACATATAACAAATAAATTTAATTTTGAATTTAAATCATATTCTTTAGTAGCATCATACATATTTGCAATATATTTTATATTAAAATGTATTGTTGTATATACAAAAGGAAGAAAAGAAGAGGCAGAAGACCTTAGTGATATAAAAGAAATTGTAAAAAAAGATGAGCCATTAAAAAAAGAGGCAACTAAAAAAATTAAAGAAGATATGGCAAAAGATGCTGAAAAAGAAACTGAAAAGACAGAAAAAAATGAAGAAAAAATTAAAAAGGAAACACCTAAAAAGTCACCTAGTAAAAAAAGTGAAGCAACAAAAAAAGATACAACAGCTAAAAAGAAAACAACAACGACAAAAAAGACTACAACTAACAAAAAGAGTACATCGACTAAAGAAAATGCAGATACTAAAAAAGAAACAGCACCTAAAAAGACAACAACTAAAAAAGAAACAGCACCTAAAAAGACAACAACTAAAAAAGAAACAAGCAAAAAAGTAGAAAACAAAGAACCAAAAATAGAAAAAGCAGAAGATGAAAAACAAGAAAGCGAACAACCAAAAAGAAAAAGAGTAAAAAAAGAGGTAAAAGAAAATGATTAGAAGCATGACAGGATATGGCAAAAGCAACTTAAACATAGATGGAAGAGAATATCAAGTAGAAATAAAAAGCGTAAACCACAGATATTTAGATATGAATATAAAGATGCCAAAAACATTAAGTTACTTAGAAGAAACAGTAAAAAAAGAAATATCTGCAAAAATAAAAAGAGGAAAAATAGATGTATTTATAACATTTGAAAATAACAGCCAAGAAGGAAAAAATATAAAAATAAACAAAGAACTTGCCAAAATATATATAAATCAATTAAAAGAATTAGCACAAGAAGAGGATATTTCAAGTAACATAGAAGTAATAGATATAGCTAAATTTCCAGACATATTAACAATTAAAATAGATGAAGAAGACGAAAAAATAAAGAACGAAATTATACAAGCTACAAAAGAAGCAACAGACAAAATTATAGATATGAAAAATATAGAAGGACAAAAAATAGCACAAGATTTATTAGAAAGAATAGAGAGAATAGAAAACAAAATAGAAGAAATATCTAAAAAATCTACTGGACTTATTGAAGAATATGTAGTAAAATTAGAAAAAAGAATAAAAGAAATATTAAAAACAGAAGAAGTAGACAAAACAAGATTAGCACAGGAAGTTGTAATATATGCTGACAAATGCTCAATAGAAGAAGAAATAACAAGACTAAAAAGCCACATATATCAATTTAAAAATCTAATAGCTGATAATAATGAAACAATAGGAAAAAAACTAGATTTTATAATTCAAGAAATGAACAGAGAAACAAACACAATAGGCTCAAAAGCAAATAACTTGGAAATAACAAATGGAGTTATAGACATAAAAACAGAACTAGAAGACATAAGAGAACAAATACAAAATATAGAATAGATTTAGCAGTAAAAATTTTGAGATGAGTATTAATTAAAAGAAAGGGATGGAATATTATGCAATTAGTAAACATAGGATTTGGAAATATTGTTTCAGCAGAAAGAATAGTAGCAATAGTAAGCCCAGAATCAGCACCAATAAAAAGAATGGTGCAAGAAGCAAAAGACAATAAAACAGCAGTTGACGCAACATGTGGAAGAAGAACAAGAGCAGTTATAATAACAGACTCTGGACACATTATTTTATCAGCAGTGCAACCAGAAACAGTTGCAGGAAGATTAGACAAAGATATTTCAAGTGCATCAGCACAATTACAAGATGAAGATTAAAAAATTAACAAATATAATTATTGGAGGGAAAAGAAAATGATAGTAAAACCAACAGTTACAGAATTACTAAAAAAATCAAAAAACAGATATGAGCTAATAATAGCTACATCAAAAAGAGCTAGACAAATAGCAATGGGAGATGAGCCTTTAACAAAAGTTAAAGAAGAATCACCTGTTACTTTAGCCGCTAATGAAATTGCAGAAGGTAAAGTTACTATAATAAGAGACGAAGACGAAGACGAAGAAGAAAATAAAGCAGAAAATCAAGAAGAAAACAAAGAAGAAAAATAAAATTACAAAGAAATATTAAGGGGAATAAAATCATGTTAGTAATATTATCAGGAGTTTCAGGAGCAGGAAAAGACACGATTAAAAAAGAATTAATAAAAAGGATGGAAAACGTAATATCACTTCCATCTTTTACTTCAAGAGGACCAAGACCAGGAGAAGAAGAAGGAGTACAATATCACTTTATAACAAAAGAAGAGTTTAAAGAAAAAATAAAAAATGGTGAATTTTATGAATATGATTTACATCATGAAAACTATTATGGAACATCTAAAAAACTAATGAATGAAAAAATTCAAAGTGGAAAAATAATAGTAAAAGATATTGAAGTAAATGGTACAGAAAATTTAATAAAAACATTGAAAGATGAAACAAAACTAGTTACAATATTTTTAAAAGTTGATAAAGAAGAATTAAAAAATAGACTTATTAATAGAGGAGATAATTTATCTGAAACAGATATGCAATTAAGATTAGATAGACTAGAATATGAAGAATCAAAAATTAATTTGTATGATTATGTTATAAAAAATGATGATTTTGAGAAAACAGTTGAAATAATAATGACAATAATTGAAAATGAAAAAAGAATAGAAAATAAATAATAAAAATGTGAAATTTTTGTGAAAAATATTGTTTTTTGAAAAAGGTGTGGTAATATATAGCCATACCTTTTTAATCTTTAAGTTATATTTTCATACATAAGTATAAAAGATGGACAAACTAGAAATTACAAAGAACAAATAAAAATGCTAAGAGATTACGAAAACAAAAATGCATTAGAACATAGCAGGATGAATTATGAAATTTGCAAACTAAAAGCAAATGCATAAAGTATAAAAAACGAAGTGCCTAAAAGCTTATAAAAAGCTTAAAATAGGCACTTTTTAAATATGTAAAAAAATGACAAAAAATAATTTTTAAAAAATATTGTCGAAAAAAATATTATATGATATATTTAAGATAAGAAAATAAAAAAAGGGGAAAAGTCTGAAAAATAATTGTAAAATACAATATTTTCAATCAAATTTTGTGCCTTAAAAGAAGGGAATGACAAAAAATATGAAAAAAATAACAAATTTAGCATTAATTATTATAATGATAGGAGCAATAATAATGCCTTTATTTACATATGCAAAATCATCAGACAAACCAAAAGAAAATTTTGCAAATGTAATTTTTTTAGCATACTTTAAAGGAGATACAGAAGGAAAAGAATATTTAGAAAAAAATACTGCCAAAATAATGGAAATGTACAATGGAACAAACGAACTAGCAGTAAAAGGATATCTAAATAAAGTATCATATGGAAAATTTAACCTAAAAAACATATTTCCACAATATGATGGAACAAAAATTATACCCTTCGAATTACCATTTACCAGTGATGGTTTAGACAAAAACAACTTAGATTATCAAATAATAGATAACATAATAGATTCAATAAAAAAAACAAATGAAATTATAGACTATAATAATGATGGCTTTATAGACAATGTATCAATAATCCTAAAAGGTGGTACAGCATTAGCAGAATCAAATTCAACATTTGTAAGCCATAAAAGCGATTATGGAGCAGATAAAAATTGGTCAAACAAAAAGATAGGAACATATAATATGCTAAATACATATACATTGGAAAATAATGGAGCAGGAGTAATAACACACGAATTTTTACATTCATTAGGATATCCAGACTTATACACATCTACACCAAGCTCATATCCTGTATATACATGGGATATAATGGGAGGAGTAAGTAAAAATATGTCATATCCATTAGCATATTTAAGAATGAAATATACAAATTGGTTAACAATTGATACAATAACTACTAGCCAAACACTAACATTAAATACACAAGATGATCCAAATGGAAATCAAGCATATATATTGAAATCGCCATTAAATGAATATGAATTATTTGTAGTAGAATTTAGAAAAAAATCAAAAGATATTGATCATCTAGACAGAGCAATTGGACATTCTGGAGTTATTATATATAGAGTGGATACCACAGTAACAGGATTAAGCAATAACAAAGGAAAAACAGGAATATATGTTTTTAGAGAAGAATCTGGACAAAAAGATGATAGCACACTAAGAAATGAAATCTATAATGCAGCATATTCAAAAGAAGCTGGAAAAACATCAATAGGTTCAATTGACCTAAATATAACAAAAGGTGCATTAACATATAGTGATGGAACAAACTCTGGAATAGTCATAAAAAACATATCGAGTAGTGAAGGCAACACAATGACATTAGATGTAACAATACCAGATGTAGCAGATTATGACATATGGAAAGATACAAAATTTAAAGATGAAACAGGAGAAAATGAATATTTAATAAAAAACATAGATGCAATTTCATATGATGATAAACTTTATACAGTAAGTATTGGCAATAATAAAATATATACGCATACATATGATAAAGATATATGGACAAACATAAACATATCCAATATAGAAAACAGCAATAATTTAACTAAAGCATCTTTATTAAATCTAGACAATGAACTATATTTATTGGTATCAACCTTTGATAAAATTATATTATACAAATATAGTAATGGATGGAACAAAGTAACAGAAATGCTTAATAATAATGGTTCATATGCATACAAAATATTGAATCACAAAATATATTTAACGGTAAATACAGAAAGTCAAAAAGCATCATTATACGAATTAAATAATAATAAATTTGAATTAGTAGGAATTTATTATCAAGGAAACTCTAGAGACTTAATTGGAACAACAGCAATAGAAAATATAAATAATAAAACATATGTTACATGTAGACAAGCTAATAACAAAATAAGACTATATGAAATACAAGATAAAAAATTCAAAGAGATACCAAATACAATGAATGCCAACCAATATGATGTCGTTTCATTAAATAATAAAATGTATTTTGTATTAGGAAGTGATACAAATAATAAAACAATGAGAATGGTTGCTTTTGATGGAACGAACTTTGAAACAATAAATACAAATATAGAATTAGGAGATCCAAAAGTAACAGTATCACAAGGAAATCTATATATATTAGCAACAGAAATTTCAGAAACACAAAATGGAAAAACAATATTATATGCATACAATGAAAAAACAAAAAAAATAGAACAAGAAGGAAAAAATGTAGACAATGCTGCAAGTGCTGGGAACTTAAGTTTAACATCAATAAAAAACAAAATCTATGTAATGTTAAGAAGAAAAACAGATGGAGTTATTGTTGTAAAAGAAAAAGAAACAGTAAATAGCTTAAAGTCGCTATCAATAGTACCTCCTAAAAAAACTACATATATAGTAGGCGAAAAACTAGATATAACAGGAATGAAAGTAACTGCAAATTATATTAAAGAACAAAAAGAAATTAAAGATTATACAATATCAGGATTTGATTCAACAAAACCAGGAGAATATAATGTGACCGTAACATATGGAGGAATAAGCAATACATTTTCATATACAATAGTTGCAAAAGCTCAAAACAATACAACACTAAAAGAATATCTAACCAAAGCAAATTATAAAATAGAAAATGAATTTACTAACGGATTTGTTGTTGGAGAAACAATAAATAACATAAAAAACAAATTACAAAACAAAGATATTAATATAAAAACATCAACAAATATCATATCAACAGGTACAGAAATTTCTTATGGGGCAGAAAAATATACAGTAGTTATATACGGAGATATAAATGGAGATGGAAAAATAAATTCAGCAGACCTTTTAAAAATGAGACAACACTTAATAGGTACATTAGAATTAAAAGGAGCAAATAAAAAAGCTGCAGCATTAGTTAACGGAAACACAATAAATTCAGCAGATTTGTTAAAATTAAGACAACATTTATTAGGCATAAATAATATAAAACAATAAAATAAGGAGATAAGTATGAAAAAAATATATATAACATTAATATTGGCAATAATGCTAATATTTCCACAAGTAGTATTGGCTGCTGGTGGTGTATCAATTAGTGCACCATCTTCAGTAGAAAGCGGAAACAATGTTACTATAAAAGTTACAATATCAAATGTTGCCGCATGGAATATAAAAATAACAGCATCTGGAGCAACAGATGGAGTTACAAAAAGTTATGCAGATGCAACAGAAGATGCATTAAATACAACAAAAACATTTAGTATTACTTGCAATAGTAAAGGAACAGGGAGTATAAATATTAAAGTATCAGGAGATGTAACAACTCAAGATGGCAAAAATACAGACATATCATCTTCAAAAACAATTTCAGTAACGGCAAAAACAACCACAGTTCCAACACCAACTCCTGCACCTACTCCAACACCAACTCCAAGCAATCCTTCTTCAAAGCCAAACACAGAAAATGGAGGAACAACACAAAATCAACAACCACAGTCAAAACCAAATCAAAATACAAATACTAATAGTTCTCAAACACAAACATCAAAACAGAATGAAGATAAAAAAACAGATAAGACAAATTCAACAACAGAAAATCAAGTAACAGAAAATAAACAAGAAGAAAAAGAGGAAGAACAAGAGGAAGAACAAGAAAAAACAGAACAAACGCAAGAGGAAAGAAAATCAATTAAAATAAAAATAAATGAAAAAGAATATACTGTAATAGAAAATAGAGAAGAACTACCAAAATTAAATTCATATGAAGAAACAAGTATAAAAATAAATGAAATAGACATACCAGCATTAGAAAGCCCAATAACTAAACTTACAATAATTGGTATAAAAGATGAAAATGGAAAAACAATGACAGCAGTATATAACAATAATACTTATAAAATATACAATGAAACAACATCAAAATTGTTAACTTTATTTATTACAGATAAAGAATTAAATGGTTATAATAAAACAACTATAATAATAGATGACCAAGAATATAATGCATACGAAATAGATGATAGATTCGCTGTTGTATATGCAATGAATTTAAACGATGGTGAATATAATTATTATAAATATGACAAAAAAGATGGAACATTTCAATATTATGAAACAAAAGACATAACAAATAATAGCAAAAGCTATAAAATACTTATAAGTGCATTATCAATATTACTTATTATTGCTATAACAACAATTTTTATATTATTTTTTATAAAAAAACAGTAAAAAATAAAGTGCCTAAAAACTTATAAAAAGCTAAAAATAGGCACTTTTTTGATGCAATAAAAAAATAACGACAAAATATAATAAAATACCCAAAAAAAATTGCAAAAAAAAATCATATATGTTACAATTAGAATGCACAATTGAAAAAAACCAAAAAAGGTGGTAGAAAGATGGGATTACTAGCAATAGTATATGTATTAATATTCATAGTATTTGCTTTGGTATTATATGCAGTAATGCAAATGAAATTATTAGGAATAAAAGTAAAAGACTTTTGGGACTTTATAGAAGCTAACCAAATGTTAGATAAATTATACCATTTTGCAAAACAATATCAAAGCATGTCATCACAGGAGCAAGTAATATATTTATCAGAAGCAGAAAAAATATTTACTGCTTTTGACAAAATGCCAGCAGAATTGTGGGAAGATGAGTATGACAAATACAAACAAGTATTAAAAAAATATAATGATATAAAAATGTTTAGATGGGCTTCAAGTTAATACTAACTGAATCCAAATAAACTATAATCGATAAAATAAAAAAGAAAAAGGGGCGATTTAAAATGGCTGGAAAACACAGCGAAGGAAGAAGAGAAAAACAAACAAAAAGAATAGAAGAAGAGGAAGAAATACCAAAAGCATTTAGAAAAGATGGTGATAATATGCAAAAAACAAAATTAAAAACAAAGAAAAAACACGGAAAATTAAAATTATTCGGAAAAATAGTTTTAACACTAGTAATAATATTAGCCATACTAGTAGGAACAATGATCTGGTATGTAAATAACAAATTAGGAAAAATGCAAAAAGTAGACTTAAATGAAGAAGATTTAGGAATATCACAAGAAGCAAAAGAAAATCTATCAGGTTATAGAAATATTGCAATATTTGGTGTAGACAGTAGATCAGATGATTATGGAATAGGAAACAGAAGTGACTGTATAATAATTGCAAGTATAAATAACTCAACAGGAGATATAAAACTAATATCAGTATATAGAGATACATATGTAAACATAGATGGACATGGACTAGATAAAATAACACATGCATACTCATATGGAGAAGCACCACTTGCTATAAGCACACTAAATAAAAACTTAGACTTAAATATAAAAGAATTTGTAACAGTTAACTTTGACTCAGTTGCAAAAGCAGTAGACCAACTAGGAGGAGTAACATTAAATATAACAGCCGAAGAAACAAAATACATAAATGGATATATAGACGAAACATCAAGAGTAACAGGAAAAGCCTCAAATCACATAACACAAGCAGGAACATATAATGTAGATGGAGTACAAGCAGTAGCTTACTCAAGAATTAGATACACATCAGGTGGAGATTACAAAAGAACAGAAAGAATGAGAACAGTAATCGAAGCAATGTTTAACAAACTAAAAACAAAGAGTGTAGCACAAATAAATACATTTGCAGACAAAATATTACCATCAGCATATACAAATATAACAACAGGCGATATAATATCAATGATACCAAGTATGGCAAAATATAAAGTTGGAGAAAGCATAGGCTGGCCATATCAAACAAAAGGAATAACAATGGATAGATGGTATGGAATACCAGTAACACTAGAAAGCAATGTAACACAACTACATAAAGAAACATTTGGAGAAGATGATTACACACCATCTGAAACTGTAAAAAGTGTAAGTAACAGTATAATAAAAAAGACTGGATATAATAAATAAAATATGCAAAAATTACTATAGAAGTCTCAAGTATTGAAATCAATAGTACTTTATACTTCTTTAGTAAAAAAATATCGAAAAATGACACAAAAAAGGTTGAAAAGAAGAGAGTTATAATATATAATAAAGTTGTATTTAAGCAAGTTTATAAGGGGGATGTATTATGAATGCAAATGTCAGCGAAAGCAATATTATTGTGGACGAAGCAATTGTACAACCAAATATAAAAGAAAAAGTAGAAGTTAAAAAAACTTTATATAAAGTAGTAAAAAGATTAATAGATATTTTAGGTGGATTAGTAGGGTGTGTTTTACTAGTTCCTATAACTGTGGATGTTTATGTAGCAAGAAAGGTTCTTAAAGAAGATGATGGGCCTATGTTTTATGAACAACTAAGAGTTGGAAAAAATGGAAAAGAATTTAGATTTTATAAATTTAGATCAATGGTAATGAATGCAGATGAAAAATTAGAACAATATTTAGAAGAAAATGAAGAAGCAAGATTAGAGTATAAAAAATATAAAAAATTAAAAAATGATCCAAGAATTACTAAATTAGGTAATTTTTTAAGGAAAACTAGTATTGATGAAGTACCACAATTTATAAATGTGTTAAAAGGAGATATGAGTCTTGTTGGACCACGTCCATATTTACATAGAGAAATAAAAGATATGGGAGATAATTATGAGGTTATCACTTCTGTAAAACCAGGACTTACTGGTTATTGGCAAGTTAATGGTAGAAGTGAAACAGATTTTGAAACAAGAATGAAAATGGATATGGATTATATTCATGATAGAACTTTATGGGGAGATACTAAGTTTCTAATAAAAACATTTTTGAAAATATTTGAAAAAGAAGGGGCAATTTAGATTAGAAACATGTTTTAGAAGAAATTTATGAGGCGTAAATTTTATAAGGATGGTGTTTATGGAAAAAGAACCAATTAGAATAGCTCAAATTATTGGTAAATGGGTAGGTGGAGGAGTAGAAAATGTTGTAATGAATTATTACCGACATATAGATCACGATAAAATACAGTTTGATTTCTTTTGTGATGATGATTCCACTAATATACCATATGAAGAGATAGAAAAAATGGGTGGCAAAGTTATTTTAATACCGCCATATCAAAAAGTAATTAAGTATAACAAAGCATTAAAAAATATATTTAACAAAAAAAAGTACAAAATAGTACATTCACATATAAATACTTTATCAGTTTTTCCATTGTTAGCAGCAAAACAAGCTGGAATAAAAATTCGAATAGCTCATTCACATTCAACAACTAATAGAGCAGAATGGAAAAAGAATTTATTAAAACAAGTGTTAAGACCTTTTTCAAAGGTGTTTGCAACTGATTATTTTTGTTGCTCAGAATTAGCAGGACGTTGGCTGTTTGGAAACAAAACATATGATAAAGGTAAAGTATATTTACTTAATAATGCAATCGATTTGGATAAATTTAAATATAACGAGAAAATAAGAGAAGAAAAAAGAAAAGAATTAAATCTAGAAAAAAATGAACTTGTAGTAGGACATATTGGTAGATTTGTTGCACAAAAAAATCATATGTACGTAATTGATGTTTTTAATGAAATACATAAGAAAAATAAAAATTCAATACTTGTTTTAGTAGGACAAGGTCCACTAATGAAAAAAGTTAAGGAGAAGGTTGAAAAATTACAATTAAAAGATTCTGTCAAATTTTTAGGACAACGTAATGATGTTGATGAATTATATCAAACTTTTGATGTGTTTTTATTACCAAGTTTATATGAAGGATTGGGAATGGTGCTTATTGAGGCACAAGTTTCAGGACTACAATGTGTATGCTCTAAGGAAATACCAGAAATGGCAAAAGTAACCGATAATTTAGAATTTATGGATTTGTCACTCAATTCTAAAACATGGGCAGAACACATTTTGCAGTTAATAAAAAATTATAAAAGAAAAGATTGCAAAGAGGAAATTTCAGAAACAGGGTATGATATAGATAAAGAAGTGAATAAATTGCAAAATAAATATAAAAAGTGTCTTGAAAGAATAGGAGAAAAATTATGATACGAGTTCTTCAAATTGGAATGACTGATAATTTAGGTGGAATTGAAACTTTTTTAATGAATTATTATAGAAATATTGATAGAAAAAAAATACAATTTGATTTTATTAATATTTATGATAACAATTTATGTTTTCACGAAGAAATAAATTCTTTAGGTGGAAAAATCTATAAAGTTTCTAGTTATTATAAACATCCTATTAAGTATATAAAAGAAGTGTCGCAAATTATTAAAAAAAATAAATATCAAATAGTTCATTGTAATATGAATTCAGCAGTTTTTTTATATCCATTAATAGCTGCAAAAAAAGGAGGAGCAAAAGTAATAATTGCGCACTCTCATAATTCATCAAGTGATAAAGGTTTTGTTAAAACACTTTTGCACAACATAAATAAAACTTTTTTACCATTATTTGCGAATACTTTTTTTGCTTGTTCAAATAGAGCAGGAGAATGGTTTTATAATAGAAAAATAAGAAAGTCATCTAGTTATTATATAATAAAAAATGCTATAAATGTTGAAAAATATTTGTTTAATGAAAAAATCAGGAGTGAAAAAAGAAAAGAATTAGATATAAGTGAAGATGTTTTGGTAATTGGACATGTAGGAAGATTTAATAAACAAAAAAATCATACTTTCTTAATAGATATATTTTATGAATATCAAAAAAAAGATAGAGAAAGCAAACTTATTTTGATTGGAATTGGCCCATTGAAAAAAGAAATAAAAAATAAAGTTGAAAAATTAAAAATTCAAGATAAAGTCTTGTTCTTGGAGCACAGAGATGATGTGAATGAAATGTTACAAGCAATGGATATATTTATATTACCAAGTTTGTATGAAGGATTGCCTCTTGCAGGAATTGAAGCACAAGCTTCTGGATTAACATGTTTGTTCAGTCAAAATATAACTCAAGAACTAAAGATATCAGATAATGCAAATTTTATTAAGAATATGTATAATACAAAAGAATGGGTTATAAGGATAACAAAAAATAGAAACAGAAATAAGAATGATGAAAAAATTAAAAATTCTAGTTTTTCTATAAAAAAAGCGACAGCGGATATTACTAAAATATATAATGAGTTATTGAAAGGAGCACAAAAATGATATATTGTTTGATGATATTGGCTACTATTGTATTTGCTACTATTGCAATAGTATATAAAAAAAAGGAAAACTTAGAACATAATTCTAGAAATAAAATTATTTTTTTTGCATTTGCTTTTTTATCTTTTTTAATACCATTTAGTATATCAGCATTTAGAGATTATACAATAGGAACAGATACATCAGGGACATATATGCAAATTTTTAATAGCATACAAAATGGAAAAAATATTAGGGATTTTGGATTTGGAATTATAACAAAATTAGCTTTAATATTGTCTGATAATTATACGGGATTCTTAGTTGTGACATCATTGATATTTTGTGGCTTGTCATATAAATGTATTTTTAGAGATTCTGAAAATCCAATAATGAGCATATTATTATTTTTTACAATGAATATATTCTTTATTTCTATGAATATGGTTCGACAATGTATTGCTACTTCTGTTTTTATATTTGCAATAAAATATATAAAAAATAAAAATTTGATTAAATATATTATTGCAATGATTATAGCATTTTCAATTCATACAAGTGCAATATTATATGTTCCAATGTATTTTATTTATAATTTGAAAATTAATAAAAAAATGGTATATGTAATACTTATTTTTATAATATTTTTGAGACTTTTCTTATCAGATGTAATAATAGAAATTTTGATGAAATTTAGCTATTTTAGAAACTATTTTGCATGGTATTTATCATCTGGATATAATACAGGAAAGTTAAATATTGTTGGTCTTTTAATAGCAAGTTGTATATTGGCTTTTTTAGTTTTTATATACAAATTTGCAAATGATGATAAAGAGTATAATATTTTACTATGGAATCAAACAATAGTTGTTACTTTGCTAATAATGTCATCAGAGATTCCACTAATGCAAAGAACATCTTATTTATTTACTTTTCCATTATTTATATATTTACCAAATATGTTTAAATATATAAGTAACTCTAAAAAAAAGGTAGCTAGTGAAATATGTATAAATGTTGGATATTTGACTTATATGTTTGTGACAATTTTTGTTTTTGGTTATAATGAAGTATATCCATATAAATGGATATTTTAGCAAAGGGTAGGAGTATTATGAATGAATTAGTAACAATTGTAGTTCCGATTTACAATGTAGAAAAATATTTAAAAAAATGTATAGAAAGTATATTAAATCAGACATATAAAAACTTGGAAATTATATTAGTGGATGATGGTTCGACAGATAAGTGTGGAAAAATATGTGATGAATATTCATTGAAAGATAGTCGAATTAAAATAATACACAAGAAAAATGGTGGGTTATCAGAAGCAAGGAACTATGGTATAGAAAATGCTAATGGAAATTATATAACATTTATAGATTCAGATGATTATTTGGATGAGGAATTTATAGAAAATATATTGAAAATTGCATTAGAAACAAAAGCAGATTTGGTAATAAGTGGATTAAAAAGTGTTTACGAAAAACAAAAAGATGTATGCGCAGATAATAATAAATATTATGCAAAATTATCGAAAGAAGAAACATATTATAAAGTATTAACTCAAAAAGATATTGATGTAACTGCTAATGCAAAATTATATAAGAAAGAAATTTTTGAAACTATTAGATATCCTGTTGGTGAATTATATGAAGATATAAAGATAATAGATAAGATAATTGAAAAAGCAAATACTATTGTATACACAAAATATAAAGGGTATTTTTATTTACAAAGGACAGGAAGTATAATGTATAGTGCTATTAGTAAAGAAAAGTTTGTATTAATAGAAACAATGGAAAATCTTCTTATGTTTATTGAAAAAAAATATCCTAAAATAAAAAATGCAGCTGTAAGGAGATACGTATATTGTAACTATCATATACTAGGTAGAGCAATTTTGGATAACAATTATTACGATATATGTAAAAGCTTAAGAAACAATATACTTGAATATAAAAATTTAATATTTAAAGAGAAAATATATAATGCAAAAGAAAAAATCGCCACATTAATACTTGAATTGGGTCTGAGACCTTATCAAGTTTTTTGGAAAATATATAGTAAAATAAAAAATGGAAGGAATAATTTTAAATGAAAAAAATAGCATTAATAACACAACATCAAGTTTTTAATTATGGATCAGTCTTACAAACATATGCGACACAAAAGATCTTAGAAAAGAATGGGTTTTATGTTGAGATTGTTGATTATATTTCTGAGAGATGGAGCAATAAAAAAATATTTTGGGATATTAATTATGAAAATAAAAGTGCAATAAAAAAAGTTCTATATAAAATATTTAGATTACCAATAGTAATACTAAGAAAAGTTCAATTTAGAAGTTTTGTAAAAAGAAGATTAAATCTTACCCAAAAATATGATGTGTATGGGGACTTAGTGAATAATCCTCCTAAAACTGATATTTACATGGTTGGAAGTGATCAATGTTGGAATAGCTTTTACAATGGAGTAGATAGAGCGTATTATTTACAATTTGGTGATAAAAATAAGCCTAGAGTTTCTTTTTCAACTAGTATGGGAAAAGAAGAATTTACAAAAACTGAAGAAAAAGAAATTGAAAACTACTTAAAAGATTTTTCTTTAATATCAGTAAGAGAAAAAGTTTCAATACCGTTATTAGAAAAAATTACAAATAAACCAATATATAATATAATTGATCCAACTTTGCAGCTTAGTGCAGAAGAATGGAATAAGATAGCTAATTCAAAAAGAATAATAAAAGAAGAATATGTATTATTATTTGTTCTATATGATGAAGATTTAAATGCTTCAACATATGCAAGAAAATTAGCAGATGAAAAAAATTTAAAAGTAGTTGAACTGTCATGGCAGATAAAGAAAAAACCAGGTGTCGATATACTCATGTCACATAAAAGACCTGAAGATTTTTTAGCATTGATAAGAGATGCCAAATATATAGTTACAAATTCATTTCATGGATTAGCTTTTTCAGTGATATATAACAAAGAGTTTATTATAGTAGCGAGATCACAATTTAATAATAGAATTGAAAATTTATTGAATATAGTTAATTTGAAAAATAGATTAGTAAGGGATTCTTTTGATGTAGCAATTTTTAATGACAAAATAGACTATTTAAAAGTTAATGAAATAATAAAAAAAGAAATAAGAGAATCAAACAAATTTATTGAAAAAATAAATTTGTTAAAAAGTTAGGATGGTATAGAGGTAAAAGAATGTATAAAATAACAGAATATTGTACAGGGTGTAGAATGTGTGAAAAAATATGTCCTAAAAAAGCAATTACTATGATTGAAAATAAAGAAGGTTTTTTAGTGCCGAAAATTGATACTCAAAAATGTATTAATTGTGGATTATGTAAAAAAAATTGTCCACAGAATACTAAATCTGAAACTGAATCTGAATTTAAAAAAATAGGGTATGCAGTAACAATTAAAGATGATATGATTAAAAAAAGTTCAAGTGGAGGAATTTTTGTAGCTATATCAAAAATGGTTTTAGATAGAAAAGGAGCAGTTTATGGAGCTGCATACAATGAAAATCTAGTTGTGAATCATGTAAGAGTGGTTGATATAGAACAATTAAAAAAATTACAAGGATCAAAATATGTTCAAAGTAATACAGGTAATACTTATATTGAAGTAAAAAAGGATTTAGAAAAAAATAAAATTGTTTTGTATAGCGGAACGCCTTGTCAGATTGCGGGATTAAAAAAATTTTTAAAAAAAGATTATGATAGTTTAATAACAATAGATTTAATATGCCATGGAGTACCAAGTCCTAAACTTTTTAAAAATTATATAGAATATATAAGTACTAAAGATAAGAAGATAGTGAAACAATATGATTTTAGGACAAAGGACAAAAAAGACTGGTCGATTGGTTATTATTATTATTATACTAATAAAGGACATTATAAATCAGGTGATTTAGACCCATATTATTATAATTTTTTAAAAGGAACAACATATAGAGAATGTTGCTATGCATGTAAATATGCTAATCTTAATAGAGTGGGAGATTTAACAATTGGAGATTATTGGGGAATAGAAGATACTTTTCCTGAGTTTTTTGACAAAAAAGGTGTATCTTGTGTAATTGTAAATTCAGAGAAAGGAAAAAAAGTATTTGATGAAGTAAAAAGACAAATTAAATATATTAAAGTTCCTTTGGATGATATTAGTAGGAAAAATCATAATTTAAATTGTCCTACAAAGCGTCCCGTAAAAAGAAATGATATTTATAATGAAATTGATGATAAAAATATAGTTCAGTATTTTGAAAAAAAATTAAAAGTACCAATGAGCCATAGACTAGTTTATTATAGAAGAAAAATAACAGAATTAATACCCAAAAGTATAAAAAGAACTATAAAAAAATTTTTAAAATAAAAAAACATTAGCAATTAAATAGGGGTAATAAAATGAAGAAAATGATAATTAGATTGAATAAGAATGATGTGTTTTTCAAGTATATTAAAAATCAATGTATAATGAATTATTATAACGTAAATTATAGTAATATTTTTTATAAAATTTGTATGAAATTTCAACTTTCTTATATTTCGCTTTTTTTAGGAGAATGGAAACGAAATATAAGAGATTGTGATGAAATTATATTGTTCGATAATGGATTTCAACAATATATTCCTAAATATATTAAGAAAAAGAATAAAGATACTAAAGTGATATTATGGCTATGGAATTCAATTAATGATACAAATAGGAACTTTTTGAAAAATAAATATATCGATGAATTCTGGACCTTTGATGAAAAAGATGCTTTAAAATATAGTCTTAATTATAATACACAATTTTATACAAATGAAATAAAATTGGATGATTCAAAAGAATGTAAAAATGACATAATTTTTTTAGGAAAAAATAAAAATAGAGAATATATATTAAGTGAATTCGAAAAGAAAACAGAAAAATATAATTTGAATAATAACTTCATAATAATTAATAATGAAAATGAATTCATAAAATATGAAGACTATTTAAAAATGATAGAAAATAGTAAAGCAATATTAGAAATTATGACGCCAGGGCAAAATGGATTGACGTTAAGAAGTATGGAAGCTTTATTTTTTAAGAAAAAATTAATAACTAATAATTTAGATATTGTTGATTATGATTTTTATGATTCAAATAATATCTTTATATTAGGAAAAGATAATATAGAAAATATAAAGACATTTATCGAGAAAACATATAAAGAAGTAAACCAACAAATAATAAATTATTATGATTATAAATCTTGGATAAATAGATTTGATATATAAAAATATATATTTTGTAGGAGTGATAACTAACAATGTTTGGAATAAAAACAAGATTAAATAGAATAAGATATAGAAAATTAAACAGACATAATTTTACTCAAATAAAAAGAGACACTGACATTAAAAAGATAAAAGTTGGTAAAGGAACATATGGTAATATAGATGTATTGACTTATGGAAATACAAAGTCTAATTTGTATATAGGCAATTATTGTTCAATAGCGGATAAATGTATATTTATGTTGGGTGGTGAACATAGATATAATATAATATCTACATACCCATTCAAAGCAAAATATATGAAACAGCGAGAATCTGAAACAAAAGGAGATATTATAATAGAAGATGATGTATGGATTGGATATGGTTGTACTATATTATCTGGAGTAAAAATAGGACAAGGAGCAGTAATTGGAACAAGAAGTGTTGTGGCTAAAGATATACCACCATACGCAATATATGCTGGCAATAAAATTATTAAATATAGATTTTCGAATAAAGTTATAGAAAAATTGTTAAAAATAGATTTTTCTAAAATAAATGAAAAGTGTATACGAGAGAACATAAAATGTTTTTATGAAACAATAACCGAGGATAATGTAGAAAGAATTTTAGAAAAATTAAATTTATAATAGAGGTATGAAAATGAAAAATGTAAATATTTTTGTAATTGCACATAAAAAAATAAAAGAAAAAATTAGTGATATATATATACCATTGCAGGTTGGAAATGGAGAAGATTTAGGATATTTAAGAGATAATACTGGAAATAATATTACAGAAAAAAATTCAAATTACTGTGAATTGACGGGAATATATTGGGTTTGGAAAAATTATAATATTCCAGATTATATAGGTATATGTCATTACAGAAGATTTTTTGAAAAGAGTTGTATAAATCAAAATAAAATAAAAAAAGAGGAAATATTAAAAATATTTAAGGACTATGATATTATTCTGCCTAATAAGCTAATGTTAAAAACAGATGTATACAAATTTTATTTTATGCATGGAGAAGGAAAAGAAAAAGATCTAAAAACTACTAGAGAAGTAATAAAAGAACTATATCCAACATATCTGGAAAACTTTGACAATATAATGAAAAGGAAATATGGACATTACTTCAATATGTTTATAATGAAAAAGGAAGATTTTTGCAAATATTGTGAATGGCTTTTTAAAATATTAGCAAAATTAGAGGAAAAGACAGATTTAAGTAATTATACAAAACAACAAGCTAGAATATATGGTTATATTTCTGAAATATTAATGAATGTTTGGGTTGAAAATAATAATTTAAAGATAAAAGAATATTATGTTGCCAAGACAGACGAAACATTATATAAAAAAGTAAAAAAAGAATTAAAACAGAAATTAAAAAAACTATTATTATAATTAGGAGTTCAAAATGAAAAAATCAATAGCTAAAAACTACATATATAATTTATCTTATCAAATATTAGTATTAATATTACCTTTAATAACAGCTCCATATATATCTCGAGTATTAGGACCTGAAAATATTGGAGTATATAGTTATACTATTTCCATAGCTACATATTTTATATTATTTGGTTCTTTAGGAATTGCTATGTATGGACAGAGAGAGATAGCATATATGCAAAATAAACCTGAAAAATATAGTAAAGCATTTTGGGAAATTATTATATTAAGATTTATTACTATGGTATTCTCAATGATAATATTTTATTTCAATTTTGTAAGATTGAATCAATACCATGTATATTATGCAATTTTATTATTGGAATTGTTTGCAAATTGTTTAGATATAAGTTGGTTTTTTCAAGGTTTAGAAGAGTTTAAAAAAACAGTTATAAGAAATATAATTGTAAAAATTATAAGTATAATATGTATATTTATATTTGTAAAAACAAAAAATGATTTAGTAAAATATTTTTGGATATATGTTTTATCTACAATATTAGGTAATGTTTCATTATGGATATATTTACCTAAGTTTTTAAGAAAAACTAGAATGAGAGAATTAAATATACGAAGGCATATAAAACCGACTATAGTACTTTTCATTCCTCAAATTGCAACACAAATATATACTGTCTTAGATAAAGTAATGATAGGTTCAATAATTACTGATAAATCGGAAGTTGGATATTATGAACAAAGCCAAAAAATAGTAAAAATGTTACTTACAGTAATTACTTCACTTGGAACTGTTATGATGCCAAGAATGGCAAATATATATATTAACGGGAATAATAAAAAAATACAAGAATACATAAGAAATTCATTTAATTTTGTCTTTTTTATAGCTTTTCCAATGATGTTTGGAATTATAGCAATAGCAAATAATTTTGTACCATTATTTTTTGGACCAGGATATGAAAAAGTTACATTATTAATAAGTGTTATTAGTCCTATTTTGCTTGCAATAGGTTTAAGTAATGTGATAGGAACACAATATTTGCTACCTACGAAAAGACAAAAAGAATTTACTGTATCTGTAGTAATAGGAGCAATAGTTAATTTTATAATAAATATTATGGCTATAAAAAAATATGGAGCGTTAGGTGCATCAATAGGTACGGTAATTGCGGAAATTACTGTGACAATAGTTCAATTTGTTTTTATAAGAAAAGATATTAATATAAAGAAAATTTTCATATTATCGATAAAATATTTGTTATCTTCAGTGGCAATGTTCATTGTATGTATAACTATAGGAAAAAAAATAAATATAAATATATATTCTATAATTTTACAAGTGTCAGCAGGAGCAATTACTTATTTTATATGTTTATTAATATTAAAGGATGAATTTTTATATAAAATTTTAAATAGAATAAAAATGAAGTTTGACAAAGGAGAACAATTATGAAAAATTATGATTATCTAATAGTAGGCACAGGCCTATTCGGTTCAATATTTGCCTATGAGGCAAACAAAAAAGGAAAAAAATGTCTAGTAATAGACAAAAGACTTAATGTAGGAGGAAATATCTACACAGAAAACATTGATGGAATAAACGTCCACAAATACGGAGCACACATATTTCACACAAGCAATAAAGAAGTATGGCAATATATAAACCAATTTGCAGAATTCAACAGATATACAAACTCACCAGTAGCAAGATACAAAAACGAATTATACAACATGCCATTCAACATGAATACATTTAACAAACTATGGGGAGTAGTGACACCAGAAGAAGCAAAACAAAAAATAGAAGAAGAAAAAGCTCAAGCTGGAATAACAGAACCTAAAAATCTAGAAGAACAAGCAATAAGCCTAATAGGTAAAACAATATATGAAAAGTTAGTTAAAGGTTATACAGAAAAACAATGGGGAAAAAGAGCAACAGAACTTCCAAGCTTTATAATTAAAAGGTTACCAGTAAGATTTATATATGATAACAACTATTTTAATGACATATATCAAGGTATTCCAATTGGTGGATATACACAAATAATAGAAAAAATGTTAGAAGGAATAGAAGTTAGACTAAACTGTGACTTCTTTGAACATAGAGAAGAATTAGAAAATATAGCAGATAAAATAATATTTACGGGACCAATAGATAAATATTATGATTATAAATTTGGAGAGCTAGAATATAGAAGCTTAAGATTTGAAACAGAAGAATTAGATATGGAAAATTATCAAGGAAATGCTGTTGTAAACTATACAGAATACGAAATACCATATACAAGAATTATAGAACATAAACACTTTGAATATGGACCAAGTCTTGGAAAAATAGCAGAAGGAAAAGCAGCAAATAAAACAATAATAACAAGAGAATATCCAGATAAATGGGTACAAGGAAAAGAACCATATTATACAATGAATGATGAAAAGAATACTACATTATATGCAAAATACGAAGAGCTAGCTGATAAAGATTCTAAAGTAATTTTTGGTGGAAGATTAGGCCAATATAAATATTTTGATATGGATAAAGTTATTGCAGAAGCTTTAAACTGTGTAAAAATGGAAATATAAATGTTAAAAATTGTTCTATATAGAATGTCGAAAAATGTCGAAAACTTTTTCGATAAAAACTACCAAACATCTTGATTTTAACTGAATTAGCGAGTATAATAAAAATATAACAATATTATTTTCTATTATACTAAAATAAAAATGAAAGGAGTAGAAGTATGGAAAAAGTTAATCCAAGGGATGTAGCTAAATGGTTTATAAAAGAAAATTTAGATAATCCAAGGAATTCTGAAGAAGGCAATACAAAGTTACAAAAATTATTATTTTTTTCGCAATTAATTTATATGTGCAAAAATAACGGAAATACAATGTATGAAGAAAAATTTAATGCTTTCAAAAATGGAATGGTGTTAGAAAAAGTAAGAAAAGAATATAAAAACAACACATTTACTTTAATAAATGAAAGTACAGAACAAATTGATTTACCAGAAAATGTAATAAAAGCACTAGAATTAACAAAAAATATTTTTGGAAACTGTACAGCAAAAGAATTATCAGATATGTCTCATGAATTGGATGCTTGGAATAAATACTTTAAAAAATCTATTCTACCTACAGGAATGTTTAATAAAGAAAAATCGGAAGTACCTTACGAAGAATTACAAAATGAACTTTGTAGAATAGAAAAAGTAATAAATGCATACGAAAGAACTTCAAATTTAGAACAAGATGAAGATGGAGAAGACGAAGATTACTAGAATACAAGAGAGACAATTCTTAAATTTTTTTCCACCTAAACTAAATGGTAATATATCTGAAGAAAGAAAAAGAAGATATATGTTAGTATTAGAAAATAATATAGATACAAACACAATAAAATTAATAAATATATCAAAACTTAGTGGTAAAGCAAAATGCTTATGGTATGATTACAACATTGAAATAATTGATTACTATCCATTGAAAAAACCATCATTTGCAAAATTAAACACGATATATACAATAAAAGAGTTTGGAGAATTAAACAAATATGTAAGTTTTGAAGGAAAAAAATTATCTGAAAAAGAATTTAACAATATAAAAGTCGAAATGAGTAACTATTATAATAAAATAAAAAAGAAAAATATTATAGAATTTACGCAAAAAGATTTTATAGAATCTAATAAAGAATTAATAACAAAATAAAAAAAGCAATTAATTTTGCTTTTTTATTTTGTTAAAAAATGTCGAAAAGTTTTTCTCTAAAAAGAATTAAAATTAAATTTAACCGTAGACAAATTTCAACGAAAGTGTTAAAATGTTGAATAACAATATTTTAACACTTTTTATATTGCAGAAAATCCATCAAAAACTTCTATAATATAAATACTTTATAAGGAGAGAATATAATAATGAACGAAGAACTAGATTTAAAAGAAATAGTAAAATGTATCTACCAAAAGAAAAAAATATTAATATCTATAATAGCAATATCATTAATATTAGGAATGCTATATACTTTTCTAATAAAAAAACCAATATACCAAGTAACATCTCAAATTTTAATTGACAAAGCAGATGCCTCAATTGAGCAAGTCGTATCAGGTAAAGATTTAATTCAAGATGGAATGGAAGCAAAATTTGACAAGACAAGCAAAGTAATTATAATTACTACAGAAATGACAAATCAAGAAGATGCTTTCAATAAAACAAATCAATATATTGAAAAACTTAAAACAAAGCTAGAAGAAGTTTATGATATAAAAGTTTTTAAAATAATAGAAGAACCAGAACTTACACAAAAAGCGAGCAATATAACTTATGCAAAAGATATTTTAATTGCTGTTTTTATAGGAATTATTATTGATGGTGCTTATATTATGCTTATTCTAAGTTTTAGAGGAATAACAAATATTTTTGAAATAGAAGAAAACTTAAAAATAAAAGCATTAGGAAATGTTAATTTAGAAATCGATAAAAATAAAAAAGAAATTTCGTATACAACAAAAAATGAAAAAATAGTAAATCAATTAAAAAGAATCCAAGCAAATATAATGCTAAATAAAGACAACCCAAAACCACAAACAATTCTATTAACAGGTACAAAAAAACGGAGAAGGAACTACTTATATAACTAATAATTTAGCTATACAATTTGCAAAATTATATTCAAATATATTAGTAATAGATACAGATATAAAAAATAAAACATTAACAAACATTATGACAGAAAAAGAAAGCGAAGGACTAACTGAACTTATTCAAAAAAATAATATAACAGATACAGAGAAATTAATACAAAAAACAAAAATGCAAAATATTTCTGTCCTACCAGTAGGAAAAATGAACGTTGGAGAAGAAACATTTCTAACAGAAACAATTTCTAATATTATAGAAAATGTAAAGAAAAAATATGATATTATTTTAATCGATTCTGCATCAATTAATGAAAATGTACTTCCTATTCGTTTAGCAAGCCTTGCAGATGCAAGTATTATAGTAGCAGAGTCAGGAAAAACAAAAGCAGAAAACATTTTAAAAGCTAAAAAGGAAATTGAAAATGTAGGCGGGAAAATAGCAGGAATTGTATTAAATAAAGCTATATAGAAATAAATTAGGAGGCCAATTTTGAAAAGAACATTATTTAGAATAACAATGTTAATCTTATTAGGACTAACATTTGCAACTATTTTTAATTTTTCAAGTCAAGACGGACAAACATCAGGAAATTTAAGTAGAAAGGTTGCAAGAAAAATAGTAGATGTATTTCCATATACAAAAAATTTAAGCGAAAATACAAAAAACAAAATAGTAGAAAAATCTCAGCCAATAATAAGAAAAGGAGCACACTTTTCAATATATATGTTAGTTGGAATTTTTATAATGAGTTTTATAAGCACATATAAGTTACACTTAAAATATAAATTTTCAATAAGCATACTAGTAGGATTAATATATGCAATAACAGATGAAATACATCAAAGCTTCACACCAGGCAGAACACCATCAGTAATAGATGTTGGAATAGATACATGTGGAGTATTTTTAGGAATTATATTAGTTCTTATTGTTATATCAGTATATAAGGCATTGACAGAAAAGAAAATTAGCGAATAAATTATTTTTTAGTAATTAAGTTATTTTTTTAAATAATACTTGATACAAAAAACACAATATGATAAAATATTCACATACTGAATTTATCAAAAGAGGAGAAGAAAAAATGGAAGAATTAGATTTAAAAGAATTACTAATGTTATTTTGGAACAAAAAAGTAAAAATACTACTAATAGTAGCAATATTCATAGCAATAGGAATAATATACACAATAGGATTTGTAACACCAAAGTATACATCAACAACAAGTTTAGTATTAGCAACATCAAATAATTCACAACAGTCTTCAGGAACAATAACAACCACAGACCTAACACTAAACTCAAGCCTTGTATCAACATATAGAGAATTAGTAACAAGTACTAGTGTGGTAAGACAAGTTATATCAAACTTAGGAATAACAATGGAAGAAGAACAATTAAAAAAAGAGATATCAGTAAGTTCTGTAACAAATACAGCATTAATAAAAATATCTGTAACAGATGAAAACTCAATAAATGCAGCTAAAATTGCTAATGAATTAGCAAATGTTTTTGCAGAAGAGGTTACAAAAATTTATAAGCTTGATAACGTATATGTTTTAGATAAAGCTGAGGTAAGTGAAACACCATCAAATGTAAATCATGCAAAAGATGTAATAATATTTGCATGTGCTGGATTAGTGGTAGCAGTATTGTATGTAATAATTTTAAATATGTTAGATACAACAATAAAATCAGCCGAAGAAGTAGAAAAACAATTCAAAGTACCAGTACTTGCATCAATACCACTATATAACTTTGAACCTACAAAAAAAGGAGGTAAGAAAAAATAATGAAACTAAAGAAAGAATTAATCGCTCAAAGAGATCCTAAATCACCAGTATCAGAGGTATTTAGAACTTTGAGAACAAATATACAATTTATGAGTACAAATAAAAAATTAAAAACATTACTAATAACATCAACATTTCCAAGTGAAGGAAAAAGTTGGGTTGCCTCTAACTTAGCAGTAACATTCGCACAAGCTGGTAACAAAGTAATTTTAATAGATGCAGATATGAGAAAAGGAAGACAATATACAATATTTGGAGTATCACCAAGACCAGGACTTTCAAATTGCCTATCTGGTATAGATATAGATAATCCGGATGAAATAGATTTATCAAAATATATACAAAGAACAGAAGTAGAAAACTTATTAATAATGACAGCTGGAAACATACCACCAAATCCATCTGAATTATTAGTATCACCACAAACGAACAAACTTTTAGAGGATTTAAAAGAAGTATGTGATATAGTAATAATAGACGGAACACCATGCGAATTAGTTACAGATTCAATAATTTTATCAAGAATAGTTGATTCAACAGTAGTTGTAACAGCGCACAAAGAAACCAAAAAAGATAATCTAGAAAAAATAATAAAAAACATTCAAAATGTAGGTGGACACTTAGCAGGAGTAGTTGTAAACAAAATGCCTATATCAATAAAAAAATATAATGATAATTATTATTATGCATCTACAAGCAGTTCAATAGGAGATAGAAATGTAGCAGCTCAAAATAATGCTGCAGAAATAAAAAGAAAAGCAAACAATATAATTAAACAAAATTTAGAAACATATCCAAAAGGTGAATATAAAGAAGATACAGTAAAAAGAGAGAATTTAGCAAGACCTAATTTTATCAAAGATAATAAAGATGCAAATGGTGCAGTAGATAGAACAAACGATATATTAAATCAAATAAATTCATATTTAGACAAAGAAAAGAATAATTTAAACTAACATAAAAAAGAGGGAGAACAACAATGATAGACTTTCATACACATATAATACCAAATATAGATGATGGATCAAGAAGTATAGAAGAAACATTTAATTTAATACAAGAAGCAAAAGAAGCAGGATTTGAAGGAATAGTATTAACATCACATTATATAGAAAATTATTATGAAACAGATGTGCCAGAAAGAGACATATGGGTAAAAGCAATAAGTGATAATTTAAAAAATAAAGGAATAGAAACAAATTTATATTTAGGAAATGAAATTTATATGTCAGATAACATGATGAATTTATTAATAGATGGAAAGGCATCAACAATAAATAATAGTAGTTATGTTTTATTTGAAATGCCGCTAAATGCAGAACCAATGAATTTATATGATGTCATATATTCTTTGCAAGAGAATAAACTTATACCAGTACTAGCACATCCAGAAAGATACAGCTTTATACAAAAAGAACCAGAGCTTGTATATGACTTAATTGAAAAAGGAGTATTAATGCAAGCAAACTATGGAAGCATCTTAGGACAATATGGAGAAAAAGCTGAAATGATAGTAAGAAAATTCTTAGAAAATAATATGATACATTTCTTAGGAAGTGATGTTCATAGACAAAATTCTATATATAAGAGAATTCCTAAAGCATTAGAGGAAATTAAAGAAATAGTTGGAGAAAAGAAACTAGAAGAACTTACAACAATAAATCCTAAATTAGCTTTAGAAAATAAAAGAATTGACATCGAAGATCCTGAGGAATTTTCATTAACTTTTAAAGAAAAATTAATAATGTATCTAAAAAGATAAAAAGAGGGATTAAGGGGCTGAGTCTATAAATCCCTCTTTAAAAGCGAAAGGAAGTTATTGTAATGAGAAAATATTTTGGAACAGATGGCATAAGAAGAATAGCCAACACAGAGCTTACACCAGAATTAGTATACAAAGTAGCAAAAGCAGGAGCATATGTATTATCAAAACACACAGACCATACACCAACAATATTAATAGGAAGAGACACAAGAATATCAGGAACTCTAATAGAAAGCGCGATGGTAGCAGGATTTTTAAGCTATGGAGCAAATGTAAAATTGCTAGGAGTAATACCAACACCAGCAGTTGCGTATCTAACAAGAAAATTGCAAGCAGATGCAAGTGTAGTAATATCTGCATCACATAACACATTTGAATTCAATGGAATAAAATATTTTAGCAATAAAGGAATGAAAATACCAGACGAACTAGAAGAAGAAATAGAAGAAGTAATGGATTCAGGAAAAATAGATGAATTAACAGCAGTAAGCAATAAAATAGGAGTATCTGAATATAGATTAGACTTATTAGATGAATATGTATATTTCTTCAGAAAAAACTTTGATGATACAATTGAAAAGATAAATAGAGAAGATTTTGTTGTAGGAATAGATACAGCAAATGGAGCAACATCAGTTGTAGCTGAAAAAGTTTTCAAAGCTTTAGGAATAAAATACAAAATAATAAATAATCATCCAGATGGAATAAATATAAATGATGGATGTGGTTCAACACATTTAGAAGCATTGAAAAAATTTGTAGTAGAAAACAAATTAAGCCTGGGAGTTGCTTACGATGGTGATGGAGATAGATGTTTAGCAGTTGATGAAAAAGGTAACGAAATAGATGGTGATATGATAATGGCCATTATATCAAATTATCTAAGAAAAAAAGGAAAACTAGCTAAAGATACAGTTGTTGCTACAGTAATGAGTAACTTGGGACTACATAAATATGCAAGAGATAATGGATTAGAGCTAGTTCAAACAAAAGTTGGAGATAGATATGTATTAGAAGAAATGTTAAAAGATGGCTATAATCTAGGTGGAGAGCAATCAGGACATGTAATTTTATTAGATTATAATCCAACAGGAGATGGAATACTAACATCATTAATGTTAATACAAGCCATTTTAGAAGAAAATGAAACAGCATCAAAAATGACTGAAATCATCAAACTATATCCACAAGTATTAATAAATGCAAAAGTAAATTCAGATAAAAAATATGACTATGACAAAGATGAAGAAATAAAAAATGCCATAGACAAACTAGAAAAAGAATTTGCAGGAAATGGTAGAGTTCTAATCAGACCTTCAGGAACAGAGCCTCTTGTTAGAGTTATGATAGAGGGAGAAGACCAGGAGTATATAACTAAAAAGGCAAGAGAGATAGCAGACTTAATAGAAGAAAAATTAAAATAATTTTAACTGCAAAAAAATAATAAAAAGTCTTGAAATTGAAAAAAAATGTGATATAATAATAATGCAAGTTAAAAATAAAAACAAAAGTAAGGACAATACTAATTATAAAATAACTTTTAGAGAGCCAAAGGAAGCTGAAAATTTGGTAAGTAAAAATAATTAGTTATCACCTTAACTGTTTTCAAACTGAAAACTTTTACTCAAAGAAAAATTTGAAAAGAAAAAATCTGATTTAAAATCTAGTAAGAGAAAATTTGGTAAAAAATTTGGTAAAAGAAAAGTAAGTTTGAACGTAAATCTGCGTTAAAGAAAATGAAGAAGTTATCTATTTAAAAATGATAAATAATTAAGGTGGTACCGTGAGATATAAACTCGCCCTTATGCTTAATAAAAAGCATGATGGCGAGATTTTTTATTTCAAGATATGGTACAGAATGGACAAAATGTCCCAAAGAGAACCGTCCCCAATGGGACAAAAGGAGGAAAAATTATGTACAAAAAAGTTGAGTTAAAAGACGGCTTCGTAGGAATGGAAAAAGAAGTAGCAGAAAACTGGAAGAAAAAAGACATTATAAAGAAAAATTTTGATATGAACAAAGGTGGAAGATATTTTACATTTTATGATGGACCACCAACAGCAAACGGAAAACCACATGTCGGTCATATTGAAACAAGAGTTATGAAAGACATTATACCAAGATACAAAGTTATGAAAGGTTATCATGTTGATAGAAAAGCTGGATGGGATACACATGGTCTTCCAGTTGAACTTGAAATTGAGAAAAAGCTTGGTATTTCTGGTAAACAACAAATTGAAGAATATGGTGTAGAAAAGTTTGTTAAAGAATGTAAAGAAAGTGTTTTCACATATGTTCATATGTGGGAAGAGATGACAAACAAAGTTGGATATTGGGTGGATATGGATAATCCATATGTAACATATCACAATGAATATATTGAGTCTGTATGGTGGGCTTTAAGCGAATTATGGAAAAAAGGTCTTTTATATGAAGGTCATAAAGTAATGCCATATTGCCCAAGATGTGGAACAGCATTATCTTCACATGAAGTTGCACAAGGTTATAAAGATGTTAAAGATTTAACTTGTGTTGCTAAATTTAAAGTTCCAGAGGGACAAAATATAGCAGGTGAAGCTACAACAGAGAACACATACATTTTAGCTTGGACAACAACTCCATGGACATTACCTTCAAACTTAGCATTATGCGTAAATAAATCTTATACTTATGCAGAAGTTAAAGCAAATATTGGAACAGATGATGAACCAAAATACGAAAACTATATATTAGCAAAAGATTTAATTGAATCAGTTTTAAAAGAAACACCATATGAAATTGTAAATGAGTTCAAAGGTGAAGAATTATTAGGAACAAAATATGAACAATTAATGCCATTTGCTAAAGTTGATGGAAAAGCATTTGAAGTAATTCATGGTGATTATGTAACACTAACAGATGGTACTGGAATTGTTCACATTGCACCAGCTTATGGTGAAGATGATAGCTTGGTTGCTAAACAAAATGGAATTACATTTGTAAATTTAGTTGATAAATCTGGAAAATTCGTACCAGAGGTTGAACCTTGGGCAGGTAGATTTGTTAGAGACTGTAATGAAGATATTTGCAAATGGCTTGCTGATGAAAATAAATTATTCAGCAAAGAAAAACATTTACACTCATATCCACATTGTTGGAGATGTGACACACCACTTCTTTATTATCCAAAAGAGAGCTGGTTTGTTGCAATGAGCAAATTAAGAGATGATTTAGTTGCAAATAACAACAAAGTAAATTGGTATCCAGATACAATTAGAACAGGAAGATTTGGAAAATTCTTAGAGAATGTAATTGACTGGGGAATTTCAAGAGATAGATATTGGGGAACACCACTTCCAATTTGGACTTGTGAAGATGAAAACTGTGGTCATCAAGAATGTATAGGAAGTATTGCCGAATTAAAAGAAAAAGCAATAGACTGCCCAGATGATATAGAATTACACAAACCATATATAGATGATGTTCATTTAAGATGCCCTAAATGTGGTAAAAAAATGACAAGAGCAAAAGAAGTTATAGACTGCTGGTTTGACTCAGGTTCAATGCCATTTGCACAATTACATTATCCATTTGAAAATAAAGAACTATTTGAGAAAAACTTCCCAGCACAATTTATTTCAGAAGCAATTGACCAAACTAGAGGATGGTTCTATACATTAACAGCACTTGGAACAGCATTATTTGGAAAAACACCATTTGAAAACTGTATAGTATTAGGACACGTTTTAGATGAAAAAGGACAAAAAATGTCAAAATCTAAAAAGAATGGTGTAGACCCAATGGAATTATTAGATACAGTTGGAGCAGATGCAACAAGATGGCATTTCTATACAGCATCAGCACCATGGCTACCAAAAAGACTTGGAATAAAGAGCGTACAAGAAACACAAAGAGGATTTTTAAGCACTTTATGGAATGTGTACTCATTCTATGTATTATACGCAGAAATAGACCAATTTAATCCATTAAAATACAAAGACTTCAAAGTTACAAATATAATGGATAAATGGATAATTTCAAAATTAAATACTTTAATAAAAGAAGTAGATGAAAAACTAGAAAAATATGATATAACAAGTGCAGCTCTTCAAATAGAAGCATTCACAGATGAACTTTCAAACTGGTATGTACGTAGAAACAGAGAAAGATTCTGGAGTCAAGAACTAACAGATGACAAAATAGGTGCATATGTAACACTATATGAAGTACTAGTAAAATTAAGTAAAATATCAGCACCATTTGTACCATTTATAACAGATGAAATTTATCAAAACTTAGTTGTAGGACTAGATGATACAGCACCTGAAAGCATTCACTTATGCTTATGGCCAGAATATGATGCTTCAGCAGTAGACAGCAAACTAGAACAAGAAATGGATTTAGCATATACAATAGTAAAATTAGGAAGAAGCGCAAGAAACTCTGTAAATATCAAAAACAGACAACCATTATCAGAAATGTTAATATCTGTTGATACTTTACCAGAATACTATTCAGATATAGTTAAAGAAGAATTAAATGTTAAAAAAGTTGAATTAGGTGCAGAAATGTCTGATTACGTAAACTTTGAAATTAAGCCAAATCTACCAGTTTTAGGAAAAGAATATGGAAAATTAATTCCTAGAATAAAAGAAGAAATAGCAAAGAAAAATCAAATGGATTTAGCAAACAAAGTAAAAAATGGCGGAGTTGAATACATCGAAATAGATGATACACAAATTGCATTAAATTCAGAAAATCTTTTAATAACTATGAATGGAAAAGAAGGATTTGCATTTGCTGGTGAAGGTGAAATTGGTGTAGTTTTAGATACACATATTACACAAGAACTAAAAGAAGAAGGATATGTAAGAGAGATATTGTCAAAAGTTCAAAATATGAGAAAAGATAAAGGCTTTGAGGTTTTGGATAGAATTAATCTTTATGTGTCTGGTAATGAAGTGCTTGAGAGTGTAATTAAGGCAAATGCGGATTTGATTATGCATGATACTTTGGCATTGGATATTGTTTATGGTGCGGAAAGAGCAGAGTATACTGAGACTAATATTAATGGTGAAAATTTAAATATTGATGTTGAAGTTGTAAAATAAAAAATTAGGGATTTAGAGCTAGGACTCTAATCCCTTTTTGAATTTATGTTCTTAAAAGTTTATATATAATAAATTTATATCATTCCTCGGCTGCCTTACATAATTTAAGAAATTCTAAATTGATTTTATGGCTCCCTTCCATTTCGCTACGCTCATGAACTCTTTCCATAAAATCAATTAATAATTTCTAAAATTATTTCAGTTGCATTCGTCATTTTATAAATTTATTATATATAAACTTTTAAATAATATAGTAAAAATAATAAAGGGATTTAGAGTTCTGACTCCAAATCCCTTTATTATTACAAAAATATTACAGGTTTATTTCAAAAATATATCATTTTGCAAAAAGAAGAAAATCGTATTGAATAATATTTCATTTTGAGATATTATTTAAAGTAGGAGTTTATATGAAAAAATTAAACAAAAGAAAGGGGATCTTATAATGTACAAAAAGAAAAATAGGGGTATTACAATTGTTTCATTAGTAATTACAATTATATTATTGCTAATTTTAGCGGGAATATCAATTCAAGCACTGACAAACACAGGATTATTTGAACAAGCCCTAACTGCAAAGGAAAAAGCTAAAATTTCGGATTATGAAGAGGCATTAAGTTTATCTAAAACAGAAGCAGTATTTGAAAATAATTATCCAGGAGCAGAACAGAAGAGCATACTAGAAAGGATGAAAAACATTTTAAGTGGACAAGAATTGTTTACTGGTTCTGATTATGAAATTGTAGATAATACTTTAACAATAACAACATCAGATGGATATGTGTTTGAAGTAACAGTAGATGATGCAGGAGATGCAAAAATAAATTATATATCAAAATCTGATAAAATACCGCCAATAATAAATATAACAGCAACTTCAGGAACAACGAATACAATTACTGTTACAGTTACAGCAAGGAAAAATGAAGGCGGAAGAATAGAATTTTATATAGCAAAAAGTGGTGAAAATTATAGCAACAAAGCAGATGGAAAAATAGAAAAAATTGAAAATAATAAAGAGTACACATACACATTTGAAAATCTAGAACAAGAAAAAACATATAAAATCAAAGTAGTAGCAATTGCTACTAATAAACAAGAGGCAACAGCTGAAATAGAAAGAACAACAGGAAATATACCAGAATTAATGGCAGAAGATATAAAGTTTGCTTATGACCCAGAGGTTTGGACCAATGGAGATGTAAAGGTAACGGCAGAAATTGTTAATAAAAAAATAGATACAAAAGGATTTACATTAAGGCTAACAAGAAATATAGCAACAGATGCAACAGAATGGGCAACGGCAACTGAAGGATTGAAGGTTTCAACAAATGGTGAAGTGTATGCAGTATTAGTAGATAATAAGGGCCAAATAGGAGAATCAACAGCAACAGGAAATGTACAATACATAGATACAAAAATACCAGTTGCAAGCATAACAAACAAAACAACAAACAGCATAACATTTACAGGAACAGATACAGCAGACACAGCAAAAGGAGAACAAGCATCAAAAGTTGCAGGATACATGCTAAAAACAAATAACACAAAACCAAGTGCAACAGATAGTGGATGGCAAGCATATGACGGAACAAGTAAAACAGTTTCAGGCTTAACACAAGGAAATACATATTACTTATTTGTAAAAGATAATGCAGGAAATGTAAGCAACGCAGTAAGTAATACGACAGATACAGTAACAGGCTTAACACAAGCAAATGTAACATTTACATATAGTCCAAGTGGTTGGACAAATGGAAGTGTAAAAGTAACAGCAACATTAAATAATATGACATCATCATACACATTAAAAATAACAGACAGTGACCCAACAAATGCAAGTAAACAAACAGCATTAGGATGGGCAAATGCAAGTGCAGGAATAACAGTAACCACAAATAAAATGGTATATGCAGTATTAGTAGATAATGAAGGACAAATAGGAGATGCAACAACAGGAAATGTACAATACATAGATACAAAAATACCAGTTGCAAGCATAACAAGCAAAACAACAAACAGCATAACATTTACAGGAACAGATACAGCAGACACAGCAAAAGGAGAACAAGCATCAAAAGTTGCAGGATACATGCTAAAAACAAATAATACAAAACCAAGTGCAACAGATAGTGGATGGCAAGCATATAACGGAACAAGCAAAACAGTTTCAGGCTTAAAACAAGGAAATACATATTACTTATTTGTAAAAGATAATGCAGGAAATGTAAGCAATGCAGTAAGTGATACAACAGGAAGTGTAACAATATCTAAAGGAAATATAATAAGTAGTGTAACAGGATGGAATGGAACTACAGCGACAGTCAAATTTACAACATCAACAGGATATTATATACAAACAAGTACTGATGGAAAAAATTGGACAAGAAATCCATCAACAACAGGAGAAGCTACAACAACTGCAACCACAGGAACAACAGTATATGCAAGATTAACAGATAGTTCAGGACAATATAATAGTGGTGATGTAGCATCAATTACACCAGTATTGACATATACTATAAGCTTTAATGGAAATGGTGCAACAAGTGGAACTATGTCAAGCTTAACATCAAGAGCATATGGAACAAGCTATAGATTAACATCAAATGCATATAGTATACCTGGATATAATTTTAAAGGATGGAATACTAAAGCTGATGGAAGTGGAACATCATATGCAAACGGAGCAAGTGTAAAGAATTTAACAACAACAAATGGTGCAACAGTAACATTATATGCACAATGGGAATTAGCAGAAGTTTGGGCAAATGAGGTATCATTTAAACCAAGCGATTCAAGTTGGGATGCAACAAATGTACAAGAAGCTTTAGATGATTTATTAAAATAATACGAGAATGGAGAAAAAACAACAATGAAAAAAATAAAGAAGATTATAATTTTGATAATATCTTTAATACTTTGCTTTGGTGTAGGAGCATATGCTGCCTACACCTTCCAAGCAGGGGATGTAAAGTATACAAAAGCAGATGGAACAGTAGTGAGCGTAGAAAGTGCTTTAAATGAATTATATTCAGTTAAAAAAGATTATAGTGCAGGAGATACAG
>OIYO01000344.1_pt1 | contig 41928 bp, 73 predicted proteins | sample 1588191 | NCBI WGS metagenome assembly OIYO01 (sample SAMN03283275) | human gut metagenome | biome: human-associated habitat; material: feces | host: Homo sapiens | place: Peru | collected 2012 | reverse complement strand
AGCTCACAGGTCGGCAAGATGTGTGACAGCTCACAGGTCGGCGAGATGTGGGGCAGCTCACAGGTCGGCAAGATGTGTGACAGAAGCACCGCAAGAGATTTCAAAAATTGGCCGAAGGTTAAGATCTGGGTATCTCCAGAAGGCACTTTTGAGATGGTAGCACACCAGAATAAAAGCGAGGAATAACATATGCAGGAACAGAAGAAAAACGGAACCTGGGGCGAATTCGAAGACTTTTTCGCAACCGCAGTAATCGCCCAGGCACAGAGAAGTACAAAGAGATGGTTTACTGCGTGGCTTGTAACTGTGGTTGCTTTACTGGTAAGCAATGCAATGTGGTTTGCAAGCAGATAGGGAGGGAAGACAATGACCAAATGTCATGAGCGGAAACACCAGGCGGCACTCAGCTATGTGTCTGTCATGAGCGATCCGGAGCGAGCAACGGAAGCATACGAAGAACATCAGCAGTACAAAGATAAACTGTTTTGGCTTGCTATGATCTGCTGGACACTGACAGCCCTTGTGGTTGTCGCACTGGCATGAGTCGGAGAATGTGCGGAACGAACCGGGCGGCGGCGCTGACGGGCGCAAGCCGTTACACCGGGTACGCGAAGCCAAAGAAAAAGGCCGTCAGCTTGACGGAGCTGAACGGCCAACTAGTAAATAAATTACAGTTACAGTTTAACAGGATTAATCCAGAAAGGCAATATGGAAAACTATAAATGTTGCGAGAGCGCACGAGGTGTAGCCATAAATGAAAAAGAGCTGGACGAACTTTTTTCAGCAAAATACACAGGAATAATAGTGGACGCGCTTGACGAAGATAAGGGCTTTTGCGTGTCAATCGTTATACCAGATGAACAGTTGCCGAGGTTTATGAGAAAAATAGCAAGAAATATGAGGGACGAAACGTTGAGAACCCTAAGAGTAAGATTATGAGGAGGTAAAGACAGATGGGTGAGAAAAATATGGTTGAAATCCCGTATGAGGATTTTGCAAAGCTGATGAGAATGGCAGGGCGTGTTGAAGCTGCGTTGGCTATTCTGAAATCGGAAACAGGGATCTATGTTAAATGCCCTGATATGATTGCCATTCTGGATGGCGAAGAAACGACTATTCATGCCACCGTATTAGGGAGTGTTTAATGTGGTGCGGAATAGGGCCGGAAGACGGTCGCAGAGTTCCGGACTGCGATGCGTATGAGTACGCAAAAGAGCATCTGGATGATATGCCGGAAAGAGATAAGCAACTTTTCGTTGCATTCTTTTTCTCTTCAAGTGTGTGGGAAAAGAGCGGCGTAACGGTATCCCATCAGAAAGCGTATGAATATGCTAAAGCGCATTTAGACGATATGCCGGAGGAGGACAAGCAGCTCTTTGTCGAGTTTTTCTTCTCCGGAAACTGGGTAAAGGAGGATAGAGGCGATGCTGAAGCCGTATAGTGAGCTTAGGAAAATCGATGTATCACAGTATTGCGTAGAACGCGAGGGAATCAAATATCTGAACTGGGCAATGTGTGTGAAGCTTTTGCATGCTTATGGAGCGGAAACGGTTTATTTTGAGCCGATTCCGAACCCCAAAACTGGAAGCAGCCTTTATTACACAGATCTGGAGTTTACGGACAAGAACGGTGTCAAAAATCGTTGCTACGAGACCCGCATCAAAGTGGTGATTGATGATAAAGAATACACAATGCAGTCACCTGTTATGAATGGATCGAATCCGGTAAAGGACAACAGCATGAGCCAGCAGAGGGTGTGGAACAGTATGACCCGCTCATTTGTAAAGTGCGTGGCAATCCATACAGGTCTCGGCTTTGACTTATGGATGAAAGAAGACCAGAGGCCGTTTACAGACGTCCCGTTTAGCAACGAATTGGCAAGTGAATCGCAGATCAAAACAATCAAACGGCTGGCAGAACAGCATAAAGTACCTATGGAATCCTGGTTAGCCAGCAATGACCGGACGTGGGACACATTGACGGAGACTGATGCCGGAAATATCCTCAATGCTTTTAAAGCAAAATGGGGAGATGATTAACATTGGAGTGTAAATGTACATTAACCGATGTCACCCGGGACTGGAGCACTGGCAAGTTCCGGGTGACATTTGAGGCAGAAGACGATATATCCGGCCAGATTGATGGTATGCGAGATAAAACGCTCCGGCTGACTGCAAAGCAGTGGAGAGACAAACGCAGTCTTGACAGCAACGCATACTACTGGGTGCTCCTGTCAAAACTTGCAGAAGACCTCCACATATCAAAACCACGGGCGCACAACATCATGCTGAGGGAATACGGGCAAGTGGAACTGGTGGACGGTTCCAGGTGTTATGTACGAATCCCGGACACAGATGAAGCCGAAAACGATGTCATGGAAAGGACGGTGTTTCACCTCCGGCCAACATCACAGGTGGTCGAAGGGAATGACGGAATCACCTACCGCACATACGTTGTTCTGATGGGTTCCAGCCGCTACGACACCGCTGAGATGTCGCACCTTCTGGATGGCCTGATTTACGAGTGTAAGGTACTTGGCATTGAGACAGCCACACCGGAAGAACTGGAACGGATGAAACAGCTTTACGATCAGAACCGGAGGGAAGATGGCTAAGAGACTTTGGAGCGTTTTTACTGACGATATGGACCACTGCTATTTTACCGGCTCATCTTCGGTAGAGCGGCACCATATCTTTGAGAGCCGACAGGGGTTTAAGAAGAAATCCGAAGCAAGAGGGTTTGTGATACCTTTGCGGCCAGATTTGCACCCGAACGGGGCAATGTTCATCCGGTCAGAAGAGAACTTACAGATTGACCGGAAACTGAAACAGATGGCCCAGACATACTACGAGGAGCATTACGGGAGCCGTGATGACTTCCGGCAGGAGTTTGGCAAATCATATTTATGATGTAACGCCGCAAGGCTTTACATATAGCTCATGGCTTTAATTAATGTGTCACGACAGTATATTGATGCCATTGATATTGCCCCGCACGCTGATATCTGCCCTGCGGGGCAGAAAGGAGGGCTATGGACTTTAAAATTACATCTACCGCAAAAGCGGCTGTATATAATGCGATAGGCGTAGGGCGCGAGAATGCCACAAGCCGAGGTGATCTGGTAAGACTGACAGGCCTACCAGACCGGGAGGTCCGGCGGGCAATTGAAATCCTTAGGTATGATCGTCCCATCCTTACTGCGGACAACGGAAAAGGCTATTACATCCCCTTATCAAATGATCAGGGACGGAAAGAAGCTGAACGATGGGTAGAAACACAGAATCGCAGATGCAAAAGCATAAGAACAGCAGAAAGAGGAGCAAAGCGCTTTGCGAAGCAGGGCATTAAGAACGGACAGATAGTCGGTCAGCTTTCTCTTTTTGGAGGTATAGGAAATGGGTAAAGCACAGAGAGAAAAGGGCGCCAGGGGAGAAAGGGAGCTGGCTGGAATACTCCGGGAGGAGGGATACGACACTAGAAGAGGGCAGCAGTATTGCGGCACAGCGGGCAACGCTGATGTGATCGGTCTCCCTGGAATTCATATTGAGTGTAAACGGGTTGAGAAACTAAATCTTCTGGATGCAGTAGCGCAGGCGGTGCATGATGCGCTTCCCGGCCTTCTGCCAGCGGTATTCCATCGGCGCGACCGCTGCGAATGGTTGGTAACCATGCGGCTTACCGACTGGATCCAGATTTACAGAGAGTGGGAGGCCGGAAGAGATGAGAGATAGCTTTATTTTTTACGGAAGCTTTGCGAAAGCTATCAAGCGCAGACCGGAGCCGGAACAGCTTAAAGCTCTGTGGGCTATCATTGATTACGGCCTGGATGGAATAGAGCCGGAGGATGACGGCAGCGATGCAGCGTATATGTCCATATTCGAGATGGCACAGCCGCAGATTGATGCCAACATCAAGCGCAAGGCCGATGGAGCAAAAGGCGGGCGTCCTGCGAAACATATTAATATAGAAGAAACCAATGGTTATGAAGATGAAAAACCAGTGGTTAATAAGAAAAAGAAAGCAGAAAAGCCGGAAGACAACAGCCCAGTTGTTGGAAATGTTTTGCTAAATGATGGTACCACATACGGTGTCACGAAAAAGGCATTATCAGAATTGCAGGACCTTTATCCAGCTGTAAATGCCGAACAGGAGCTTAGAAACATCATTGGATGGTGCAATGCCAATCCGAAGAACCGAAAGACCCGTAACGGCGTGACGAGATTTATTAATAGCTGGTTCTCCAGAACGCAGAACAGCGCAAGAAAGGCCGGGCAGCAGAAAAAGCAGAATTCATTCTGCAACTTTGAAGACCGCGGGACTGACTACGATAGCATGGTAAACAACAGCGTAAAGGAATGGATTGGAGGGGACGCATGATAAAGCTTTTAAAAGGTTTTGATATCCGCGTAAGAATCATGAGCGCAGAACATAAGCATCACAGATTCTGCGGTACCGTGATCGGTAGCTATGATGGTGTATACGGTGTGCTGTTGGATACCGGAGAGTATGTGGACATTCCGGTGGAGCAGGCTCTTGTGATTATGGTAAAGGAGAACATCGTAAAAGCTGGAGGGATGAAAAAATGAGACTGATTAACGCAGATGCACTGTAGGAGGCGTGGTATGGAATCGGTTCAAGAGCGAATGAAGCGTTTGGGAACGAAAGAAAAGATGGCGTCCTTCATCCAGAAAGAAAAGCAGCCATATAAATTTAAACGGAGGTATGCACAGATCCGGGCGGAAGAATTCGCCAGGGAGTGCGACGGGCGCGGCTTGAATTATCATGTATCAGTAGGCGGACTGGACAGTATTATCCTTTATCTGTTTTTGCATGAGGTGTGCGGCATCGATGCCCCAGGAGTCAGCGCATCGTCTCTGGAAGACAAGTCTATCCAGAGAGTGCACAGAGCTTTGGGAATCATTAATGTGCCACCGTTGAAGCGGGAGGATGGCAGCTACTGGACAAAGCCCAAGGTGATACAGGAATTTGGATTTCCAGTTATCTCTAAAGAGGTAGCCGGGAAGATAGAACTTTTGCAGAATCCAACCGAAAAGAATAAGACAGTCCGCCATGCCATTATAACAGGCGAGACGGGAGCATATGGCGGCTGGCAAAAGGAAAGCCGTATGCAGTTAAAACAAAGATGGTTAAAGCTGTTTGGCGGTTATGAGAATGAAGCAGAAGGTTGTGATTTTCAAACTCCAGATTTTCTCGTATCAGCAAAATGCTGTTATTACCTGAAAGAGAAAAACTGCGATAACTGGGGGAAAGAGCATAACAGCGTGCCATATCTGGGGCTTATGGCATCAGAGGGCGGACGCAGGGCGAAGAGCCTGAGAATGAACGGCTGTAATTATTTCGGGGCATCTACGATCAGATCTGCACCGTTTGCAATATTTGGTCGACAGGATATCCTGACGTTGGCGTTAGAAATGGACAATCTCTGGAAGGACGGTCTGAAAGAAAAATACCGCCAGAAGTTGTTAACAGCTGGCAAGATCGCGGAGTGTTTCGTGATGCCAGACAGTATTATTCCGGAAATTTACGGGACCATAGAGCGGCAGCCAGATGGCACACTTTATACCACAAAAGCCCAGCGGACTGGTTGTAGTATGTGCGGTTTTGGAATCCACATGGAAAAGCGGCCGCATCGATTTGACATGCTGTATAAGAGCAATCCGAAAGAATGGGATTACCTGATGTTCCACCTTTGTAAAGATTCAGATGGAAATGAGTATGGCTGGGCGAAGGTACTGGATTATATTGGCGTTGGTTGGGACCCGACCACGATTGGCGGAAACTGTAAGGGACAGATAAGCATTTTTGATATGGTGGAGGAATTTACATGAGTAAATGGGTAAGAGAGTTGTCTCCAAAGGATTTAAACTATGGAGATGGCCGGAGGATGAGTCATTTACAAGTCCGGCTTCACGACAAATGATCAGGGAGGTTGAAAAGTTATGATGGAGAGATTAACACATCAGAGATCAAGCGGGATTAAGACCGGTTATTGGTCACCGGCCGGGAAGAGTGAGCTGATAGAGAGACTGGCAGCTTACGAGGGTACCGGTCTGGATCCGCAGGAGATTTACAGCTTGAAGGCCGGGACTATCTTGAAGGCGATGGGGTGTAAGTGGATACCGGTGGATGAGCAGCTGCCGGAGAATGACAATTACATACTCCTCTCGTTTTCCAATTTTAGTATTCCGTTAATTGCGAGATGCGAGCAGGACGGCGACGGAGGCAGTACATTTTATGAGGGTGATGACGATGAGCCTTTGACAAAGCATGACCTGTATGTAAATGCCTGGATGCCGCTGCCGGATCCGTATCGGGAAGATTAAGACTGGAGGAAGATGGTACTATGAGTGATACATTTTATAAACCGCTGACACCCGCATTTAGGGGTGATATTAATAAGGCGATCGACAATAACATCGCGGATCTGAGAACATGCCAATCTAATGCGATTGTCATGGCACAGATTACTGGGCAGCTGGCACTTAAAAATTTGATTAATGCATTACCGGATGGGTATCCGATGCCGGTGAAGAGACGTGGATAAATTAAGATTTGGAGGATGAATACATGAATGATTTGTGGAAATTAGTTTTGCAAATGGCCATCATTGCCGCGTACTGTATTGCCATCGCTAAACTATTCGGAAACCAGATGGATAGGATTGAGGGGTTGTGTATTATGTGCGTGGCAGATCATATATCTTTGCGGGATTAATTTGGAGGTCATTATGAGGTGCCCAGATTGTGATGAGCAGACCTGCGAGGGATGCGAGGTCTATGAGGATTTCTTAGATGATGTAGATGACTTTTATTAAGATTGAGGTGCGAAATGTTTGATATTGAAAAAGCCAAAAGTAGAGGCTTGGATCCGGCTCAGATAGAAATCATGCAAAAGATTAATGAAAACAGTTTTAAAAGAGATAATTGCAAAAAGCATGATTTTGTAGATGGCAGCAGGCTGGGGAAGTATAGATGCAAAAATTGCGGTTGTGAAGAGAATGTAAAATTTGTATTAGGCTATAGACAAGGCTTAAAACATGCAGCAGAAAATTAAGATTTACAGGAGGTAGGACATGAGATTATATCAGGGAAATGCAAAAGAAATTGTGGGGAAAAAGATTGACCTTGTTCGCAGAATGGGCGGTTATTATCCGATGAAAGTTATCGAAATTGGTGGAATCCCATATGTGAAGGATGCAGCGGGAGTATGTATGCCCATTCCGGAAAAGGAAGATGACTTTAACAGTGTTCATTTTGATTTCGTGATTGACTAAACTAAAATTTAATGTGAGTGATAAAAAAATGAAAGTTCGTGGAGATTTATCATCTATTGATTTAAAGAAAATAGAAAGTGTTTTTGGATTTGAGTTGTACGATTGGCAAAAGCAGTATTTAAAAGGAGAACCTGTTTCCTTTCCAAAGGGCCGTGGAAATGGTAAAACTTTTGCCGCGATTTTAAGAATACTTCTTGCAGATGAAAACACATTTACACTTTCTGAAGTAAAAAGAAGTTGCAAAACTAATCGAGCACGTATATATGCCGATATGCTTCTTGACATTAACGCAAAGTTACTTGCTGCTGGTTTTATAACTAATCTGAAATTTAGGAGGTGAGATACACGGCAGTAACAATTTACAGCGTTAAGAAGAACGAGCAGTTTATTGGGATACACACTGCAAAAGAGATTGCAAGCATGCTTAAGTGCAAAGAGGGAACCGTTGGAGTATATGCCAGGAATGGCTTACGGCTTTACGGCGAGTATGAATTTAAGGCAGTAGACAGCAAGCCTTTGGCGAAAGAAATGCGCAGGTTATCTTTGGAATATGAAAAGGTGAGGACTCAGTTACTTAACAGCCGGTATGATTTGAGTAGAATCAAGATCATACCAGAAATGGAGCCAGAGGATGAGAACAAGGGAAGCAAAGATGATTGATTATGACGTACCCAAAGAGGACGAATCCCAGCTTGACACTTACTGTCGCAGCCCGGATCCTGAGATAAAGCTTATCCTTTTCGGATGCGCAATATCAAAGGCTCCCGGCATGGAGATAGTAATATATGAGAGTTTGACGGCAAAGGATCCGAAAGAAGCCGGGTATTACAGTCTTTTACGAAAAGGCCGGGACATTCCGGCCAAGACCGATGATTTTTACGGATATCGGAGAAAAGTCAAAGCAGAGTTTTATCACAGGCTGAAACTCTTCGGCCTGTGGAAATACAAGTAAGGAGATATAAGGATTATGGAACATAAAAACAAGTGGTGGTCACCCGCCAAGATGATACCACCACTTACCTAATGTGCTTAGGCCCATTGTATCAAACTTAAGCGGATTACGCAAGAGGAGGATACTATGGGCCAGAATACAGGAAATTCTTGGACATGCCAGCCCGGCGGTGACAAGCATGTATTATGCTCAATCTACACCGAAAACGCTGAGAGATGTCCGGGAAATGGTACAGATTTAAGGAGCAATAATGGAAGAGAACACAATAACGACAGTGGAATGTTGGAAACTGCGGGGGCTTATCAGTGATGTAACAAACTGAAATTTTAAAAACTATAAAGTAGGTGAAAAATATGGGATATTGTGAAATGGATTGTAAGTATCTGAGTAGCCGCCATAACTGCAAGAAGTACCGTAAGAGATTGGCATACAGTAGGTGTATAATTGGCACCGCATCATTTGGAAATGCACATGAAAGATGCAGCGAATGCGAGAAAGACCATGTCATAGCGGAGCTGGAAGCACGGAACAAGCCACAGAAGGTTTTGTACCGGAAACAGAGCTATGGAACACCCTGGCTATGCCCGGCCTGCGAAGCCGATCAGAGCGAGGTACAGTTTGTCGACACTGGAGAGGTAACAACAGGGGGTAAGTATTCTTTCTGTTGGGCGTGCGGGCAGAAACTGGATTGGGATGTGGAAGAATATAAGGAGGATTAATTAAAATGGACAAGAGAATATTTGAAATGCCTGTAAGAGTTGGCGGGGTGCTTTGGTTAAAAGATGAACCATACAAGCCGTTTCATGTTATAGGCTACCGCATCGGAAGAATGATGGGAGAAGATGACTTGGCTTAATACAGAGGTTTAATTAATAAATAATCAATGGACAGGGCATATCACCATAACAAGGGGATACGCCCTGTTTTTACGTGATATAAAATCAAAATAGGGTGATAGTATATGAACCTTAACCAGATACAAAGAAAACTGCAAGGGGGATTTTATGAACGTAAAAGAAATTAACATAAAAGACATAAGGCCATATGAGAAAAACCCTCGCAAAAACAACAGTGCTGTAGCATATGTAGCAGAAAGCATAAAACAGTTTGGGTTTAAAGTTCCGATAATTATTGATAAAAACAATGTCATTGTTGCAGGGCATACCAGATATAAAGCTGCCAAAAAACTTGGTATAAATGCTGTCCCGGTCATTATCGCAGATGACCTTACGGATGAGCAGATAAAAGCATTTCGGCTGGCAGACAACAAGGTTGCGGAACAAGCAGAATGGGACATAGATTTGCTCAATGAAGAACTGGAAGAAATATTCGATATTGACATGACTGACTTCGGTTTTGAGGTACTGGAAGAAGAGAAAGAAGTTGAAGAGGACGGCTACGAGCCTGTAAAACCAAAAGAACCAGTAACACAAAAGGGCGATATTTGGAAAATGGGCGGACATGTTCTGTTATGCGGTGATAGCACGTGCACAACAGATGTCGAAAAACTGATGCAAGGTGAAAAAGCGGATATGTGCTTCACGGATCCTCCTTATGGATATGAGTATCAGAGCAATGCGAGAAATAAAAGTAAAAAATTTGATGTTATTGAAAATGATGATAAGATATTAGACTTTTTCCCGAATATACAGTTAGTATGCAATGGCTTTGTATTTGTATGCACAACGTGGAAAGTTCTTGATAAATGGCTGCCGCTTTTTAAAAAATATCATGAGCTAACCAACATGATTATCTGGAATAAGGGCGGCGGTGGAATTGGAGATTTAAAACACACTTTTAGCACAGACTATGAAGTTATACTTTGCGCAAGCAATGGTAAGGAATTAACAGGGAAAAGAATAGGGTCAGTATGGACCATCAAAAAAGATTCATCGTCCAGTTATGTGCATCCAACGCAAAAACCAGTTAAGTTGTCCGAGTTTGCGATACGAAACACAACAGAGCGCGGCGACATCGTGCTTGATTTGTTCGGCGGCTCCGGATCAACGCTGATTGCATGCGAACAGATGGAAAGAAAATGCAGAATAATGGAGTATGATCCTGCTTACTGTGATGTCATAGTGGATAGGTGGGAAAAGCTTACGGGTAACAAAGCAGAATTGGTCCGTTGAAGAAAAAGAAAGGTGAGAAGCTGATGGCATGGCAAACGAGAAAAACTTAATCGCAGGAGCACATAAGCTAACTGTCGATGAACAGTCCAAGGGCGGAAAAAAATCCGGACAGGCACGCCGAAAAAAAAAGACGCTTTCAGAGCTTGCCAGAATGATTGCAGATAACCCGGCTCCTGATAATGTAAAAAGAAAACTGGTACAGCTTGGAATTGATGAGGAGAACGCTGACAACAACGCAGCTGTTGCAGCTTCTGTATATAGGAGCGCATTAAAAGGGAACATGTTAGCTGTCGAAAAGTGGGAGCAACTTACTGCAGTATCAGAAGCCGCCAGAGCGGCGGGTGAGTACCACCTTGACCTTGATATCATAGCCGATGTGTTTCACCCGATGGTGCGTGACATCCGGAGCGGACTACACACAGAATATGTTTTGCCCGGCGGACGCGGTAGTACGAAGTCTTCCGGGATTTCGTGCATTATCATAGAGCTGCTGAAAAATCACTCAGATATGCACGCCCTTGTGCTGCGTAAGGTCGGTAACACTATTAAAGATTCCGTGTATGCGCAGATTAAGTGGGCAATATCGAAGATGGGTCTGGATGAAGAGTTTAAGTACAAGACTTCACCATTTGAGATAACCTACAAGCCGACTAACCAGAAAATATACTTTCGTGGTGCCGACGATCCGCTTAAGATTAAGTCCATCAAGCCGGAGTTTGGATATATCGGTATCGTGTGGTTTGAGGAACTGGATCAGTTCGCCGGACCGGAAGAGGTCAGAAACATACAGCAGTCAGCTATCCGTGGCGGTGATAAGGCATACAGGTTTAAGTCATTCAACCCGCCGCGCAGTAAAAACAACTGGGCGAACGAGTACACCACGGAAGCGGAGTTTAAAGACGATGCGGCGCAAGTGGTGCGAAGCACATACAAGGATGTTCCGGCGGATTGGCTGGGCGAACAGTTTATCAATGACGCAGAGCATCTGAAAGAGGTCAATCCTGCTGCCTACGAAAACGAGTACATGGGCGAAGCAAACGGAAACGGTGGAAATGTCTTTGAGTTTATCGAGGAGCGGATTATCACGGACGAGGAAATCAGCCAGATGGACCGTATATATCAGGGTGTTGACTGGGGGTTTTACCCGGACCCATATGCGTTTGTACGCATATATTACGATTCTGCTCGCGAGACTATATTTTTTATTGACGAGATGCGCGAGAACAAAAAAACAAATAGTTGGACATCCAAAGAGATTAAAAGGCGTGGTTACGATGATTATGTTATCACTTGTGATGGCGCAGAGCCGAAGTCTGTGACGGATTACAGGGATGCTGGTTTACCAGCAAGAGCGGCGAAGAAAGGACCTGGCAGCGTAGAATATTCTATGAAGTGGCTACAGGGGAAGAAACTGGTTATGGACCCGAACCGAACACCAGAAGCCTGCAAAGAATTTAAGAAATACGAATACGACCGGGACAAGGACGGCAATATCATAAGCGGATATCCAGACCGGGACAATCACTTAATTGATGCGACCCGTTACGCTACGGAATCGCTGTGGGAGAGACGGGGGAATAGTGCATAATGGGAATCTTATCAACGATAAAAAGGTGGTTTAGCATGATATTTAAACGGCAGGCAGAGAATGACTTTAACGTGGAGTCTATCGTATCTCCAGAGATGGAAAAAGCTATAGATCAGTGTGCGAAGATATACCACGGTCAGCCGGAGTGGTTGGACGATGATGAGGGCATTAAGACCATCAACTTTGCAAAAGCCTTATGCTCTGAGACTGCCCGCCTGGTGACTCTGGGTATCGGCATACATCTGGAGGGCAGCGCACGGGCAATGTGGCTACAGCAGCAGATAGACCTTGTCTATTCGAAACTGCGTGACTGGGTGGAGTATGGCTGTGCATACGGTACCGTGTTTTTAAAGCCAAACGGCACAAGCCTGGACGTATTCACTCCGGCAGACGTGTTACTTGTTGATTATGACAATCTGGATGTACGCGGCATCATATTCAAGGACAGCTACCAGTCCGGGAAGAAATGGTACACCCGTCTGGAGTATCACAGGTTTGTGGAGACTGTACAGGATGGCGTGACACTATACCCTTACTATGTGAGTAACCGGGCATACGTTTCTAAGTCTTCGGAGAGCCTGGGGGACCCGGTGCCGCTGACACAGACCAAATGGGCCGATATGCTAGAAGACACACCGCCGATTCTTAAGGCATCCGGCGAGCCGCTTGACAAGCCAATGTTTGGAATCTTCCGAACGCCGCAGGCCAACAACGTAGATATATCGTCCCCACTTGGGTTGCCGATATTCCACGAAGCCGTAGAGGAACTGAAAGACCTTGACATAGCATACAGCAGGAACGCGGGCGAGATATTTGACAGTCAGAAGATCATACTGGCAGATGACAGACTGATGTATGAGAGCGGGCAGAAGATAAAGCACCGCGGCCCGGCAGATGTGGAGGGACTGCCACACTATGTAAAAAATGTGTTCGGCAACGATGCAAAGGAATTTTACCAAGAAATCAACCCACAGCTTAACACCGATGTAAGAATCAAGGGCATTAATAATCTGTTAAGCCAGATTGGATACAAGGCCGGATTCGCGAATGGGTACTTTGTCTTTAACGAATCCTCCGGCATCCAGACAGCTACAGGAGTGGAAGCCGATCAGCAGCGCACCGTCCAGTTTATCAAGGATGTGCGCGATCAACTGGAAGCGTGCCTTAATGCTACCATATACGCTCTTAACGTATACGCAGACCTTTACGGCCTGTCACCTGTTGGACCTTATGAGGTTACATATGACTTTGGAGATATACTATATGACCGGGAAGCAGACCGGAGCCGTTGGTGGCAGTACGTCACGCAAGGCAAGGTTCCGGCGTGGTACTACTTCGTTAAGTTTGAGGGCATGACCGAAGAGGGCGCAAAGGCAATGGTAGAGGAAGCACAACCGGAAGAAAAAGGGCTGTTTGACGAAGAATAGGAGGTATGGAGATGATAAGCAACTGCGGACATGATGAGCGCGGCAAGTATTCCGGCGGCAAGGCCGGAGATCAGAAAGGTGATGAATGGGCCGTTATCCCGTGGTATAGCCGCCCGTGGGGCGTTATGCTCAGGCACCCAAACGCAGCGGTAGGAAAAAAAATAGCGGAGCTTGCGGAAAATGCAGCGAAGAACGACCATATCGGCTACGATCAGGGAGATCGTTACACATTCTGGCAGCAGCTGAAAACATCCGGCTATGACCCGGCGAAGATTGCGGTTGACTGCAACGCGGATTGTAGTTCCGGCGTTGCGGCACTGGTAAAGGCTGTGGGATATCTGATGCAGGACAAAAAGCTCCAGGGCGTGAGCATATACTGTTACACAGGTAATCTCCGGGCGGCGCTTGTGAAAGCAGGGTTCGACACATACACAAAAAAAGAGTACCTTAACGGGGATACTTGTCTGCGCCCTGGTGATATCCTACTGTTGGAGGGCCACCATGTAGCGGTTAATCTGACCGAGGGGAAAAAGGCCAATGTAGGAAACTATTTGAACGGATGGAAATCATCTGACGGTAAGTATATGTATTTCTCCGGCGGCGAAGCCTTAAAAAACCGATGGAGTCTTATCAACCATCACTGGTACCTGTTTGGCGCAGACGGCTATATGCTGACCGGGTGGCACAGATGGGACGGCTACAACGCAGATCCAGAGGGCAACACCGGGGACTGGTACTATCTGGATGAGACTGCCGGGGGAGTCTTGGAAGGCGCTTGTTGGCACAGCCGGGACAATGGCAGCATGGAAATCTGGTATGTAGAGTAGGTGAGGTATGTTAACGCCGGAATATCTCAAAAGAGTGGCAGAGGGCAGCGAGGATATAGCATCTTCGCTGCATAGCTATATTATCGGGCGAATCATTGAAGCTATCATGATACGGTTGGGGCGCGGGGAGAAGTACATACTCACATCATCCGACCGCTGGCGCATCCAGATACTACAGGATGCTGGGTATCTGTTGCAGGATATCACGCAGGAGATAGCCCGATACACAAAGCTACAGCGCGAAGAGGTAGCCACCGCGATGGAAGAAGCCGGAGTAAAAGCAATGTCCTACGATAAGGCCGTGTACGAAGCTGCCGGAATCACAACGGAAGCCCTAGAGCAGTCTCCGGCACTGGTTCGGATACTCCAGAGGGATTATGAGGCCACTATGGGCGAATGGTCGAACATGACAAGAACGACCGCAGAAGCCGCACAGAGCCTTTTTATAAGCGAGTGCGACAATGCGTACCATAAGGTCATAAGCGGCGCTGTATCGTACACACAGGCCGTCAGGGAAGCTGTTGATACGGTTGCGCAGAATGGTGTTATAGTCCGGTATCCAACGGGGCATAGAGACACGATTGAGACTGCAACAGCGCGTGCGGTGCGTACCGGGATATCCCAAGCATCCGGTGATATATCCATGCAGCGGATGAAAGAACAGGAGTGGGACATCATTCTTGTTTCGGCTCATATCGGGGCCAGAACGGGAGACGGTGGGGCGAATCCTGGAAACCACCTGTGGTGGCAAGGCCAGTTCTACAGCCGGACAGGGCGAGACAAGCGCTTCCCTCCGTTTTCTCTGACTGGATACGGCACGGGCGAGGGCCTGGGCGGTTGGAACTGCCGTCACAGCTTCGGCCCAGGTGACGGGGTGAATAATCCGTACAAGGATATCCAAACTGCGGACAACGAGCGCATGGAGAAGTTGGAGCAGCGGCAACGAGCCTTAGAGCGCAGAATCCGAAAAACAAAGCAAGCGGTTATGGGCCTACAGACGGCGGTAGAAAACTGCAAAGACGATGCGCTGCGCTACGAACTGCAAGCCGAGCTTGACAGGAAGTCTTATCTACTCCAGAAGCAGAACAAGGCATACAACGAGTATTGCAAAACTAATGAACTGCGTCCGTTAGCCGACCGACTTAAGATAGCAAGGTGGGGCAGAGAACAGGCGGCAAAGGCGCGAGGAGCCGCACGACGGTATGAAACAGCAAAAAAGAAAGGCTAGTTGCCTTCCTTATTGCTAAGATATTCTCTTATAAGTTTTTCCAAAATAAATGAAGCAGAGCATTTTTCCTTGATGGCAGCGATTTTTAATTTTTCCAATAACTCTTGATCAATGGTTGTTGTAAATTTAACTTTGTTCATAATGCACCTCCCGAGATAAATATACCATAAATACGTGTAGACGTAAATATGAAAATATGTTAAAATATACGTATATACATATATACGTAAAGGAGAATAAGATGCAAGAAATTTGGAAAGATGTCAAAGGTTATGAGGGATTATACCAAGTTAGTAATTTAGGAAATGTAAAAAGTTTCAAAGAAAGTGCAAAACTAGGGAAACCCAAGGAATTGATTTTAAAACCGTATTTGATCAATTCCGGATATTATGTAGTAACTCTTTATAGTAAAAAGAATAAAAGAAAATTTCAAGTTCATAGGCTTGTTGCAGAAACTTTTATTCCAAATAAAGAGGGATTGTCTTGCGTAAATCATAAAGATGAAAATAAGCTCAATAATTCCGTTGAAAATCTAGAATGGTGCACGTATCAGTATAACAATAATTATGGAACAGCAAGAATCCGTGCAATTGATACTGTTTCGCTACCAGTTTGCCAGAAAACACTAGAGAATAAAATTCTTGCTACATACTGTTCTGCACATGTTGCAGCAGAACTGCTTGGATATCCTATTGGAACGCTAAAAGCATGGTGTCGAAAAGGGATTGGCGGCGGTTATTTATGGGAGTATTTAAAATGAACATGTTTGAAGAATATAATCCAAATCCAATTATAGGAAAAAGAGTCGGAGATTGTGTTATTCGTGCCATCTGCAAGGCAACCGGGAAAGATTGGGAGACGGTTTTCACAGAACTAATGGTAAGAGCCTGCAAACTATGTGACATGCCGTCAGCGAATTATGTCTGGGGCGCGTACCTTAAAGATTTGGGATATCAGCGACACTTGATAGATGATCATGGACGTTATATCTATACAGTCAACGACTTCTGCGCAGACCATCCAACCGACACATACATTCTCTGTATAGATGGTCATGTGGTGACGGTACAGAACGGCAAATATTACGATACATGGGATAGCGGCAATGAGATCCCAGTATACTACTGGGTAAAGGAGACAACTAATGATTGACTTAGAGTTTGTGCGTACTATCGTATCAATTTGCAGCGGCATTGGCACCATCGGAGCCGCCGCCGGGGTGCTTTACACGGTCTATTCCCATGCGAAGAAACCGCAGCAGGATATAGAGAAGCGCGTGGGCGCTATTGAGACGGATATTAAGGACATCAAGGAAAAGCTGGACAACGACTACTCTAATATTAAGCAGAACCGGGAAGATACTCAACTGCTTATGAGGAGCATGTTTAACCTGATTGAGAACAAGATAACCGGAAACAACGTGGAGGGTTTAAAAAAAACCCGGGACGATTTGCTGGAAGCTTTAACGAAGAATTAAGAGGTCTGATATTGAAAGTGTATGATTTTACAGTGCCGGAATTAAACAGGTTCCGGGCGCTTGCAAATTTTACACCCGATGAAAGAACTTTATTTGAGTACCGGGCAGCTGGCGTGCCGATGGAGGTATGCGCCGAAAACATGAATGTCAGCCTAGCCACAGCGAAGCGGATCAGCCGCCGGGTAAACTCGAAGATCATTCGCGTATGCGGAACTTTATAGATACTTTATTGAGCCTTTGACGAACTGTCAGGGGCTTATTTTTTATGCGAAAATATAAGCATGAACCAGATGTTTCCTGATGATGATGATATAGAGATACCTATAGTAACCGATTACCACGATATTTTAAGCTTTTTGGAAGAATTGGAGGAAATCGAACATGGCAGCATATCCGAACATGTATCAGCCATACCAACCGTATCAAGACCGTATGGCGCAGATGAACCAATATCAGCCCGTCCCACAGCCGATGGCAGCGCCGACAAATAACCAGGGAATACTCTGGGTGCAGGGCGAGACTGGGGCAAAGTCTTACCTTGTTGCGCCCGGATCATGCGTACTGCTGATGGACAGCGAAGCGGAGCGGTTTTACATCAAGTCAACGGATGTATCCGGCATGCCGCAACCTTTACGCGTGTTTGAGTACCACGAAATAAACGGCAGAATGCCACAGAAACAGCCGGAAGCTGTCATGAATGATATGTATGTTACCCGTAAAGAGTACCAGGACCTTTTTGACAAATACAATGAGATTCTGGACAAGATAAATTCGTTTCCAGCAAGCGGCGGCTCTACTGTCAAACAAGAGAGCCGGAGATCAAAAGGAGGTGCGGCAGCAGATGAGTAACCCATTATTCCAAATGTTCGGCGGCATGCCGATGGGCGGCAACGGCCCCATGCAGATGATGCAGCAGTTTGCGCAGTTTAAGCAAAACTTTAAGGGAGACCCAAAAGCTGAGGTACAAAAGATGCTGCAATCCGGCAGAATATCTCAGGCGCAGCTTAACCAGGCTCAGCAGATGGCACAGCAGTTTCAACGGATGCTGGGAGGCATGAAATAAAAAAGAGGAAGACTAATCTTCCTCATATTTCCAAATATATCCACGTAAACTTTTTGTTCTCCCTTTTGCATTATTTATAATTGATGATGGCGAACAATTCAAATTCCTTGCTGCATCTGATATTGACAGCCATTTTTTAACAAGCTGACTTGATTTTGTGTACTGATAAATTGGTCTACTAAGCGGATTCAATCGCCCTTTTCGACCAATCATATTAGAATCAGCCCTTAAACCTGTTCTTATGGCGTGTCTTGTGTTTTCGCTATAAGAAACCCACTCCAAATTGGAAACGCAATTATTGGCTTTGTTGCCGTCAATATGATTTACACATGGTTTATTATCATGGTTTTCGATAAAGGCGTGTGCCACAAGAAAATGTATGTTTAAGTTTTTATGTGTTTTATTGCGACACAATGTAACCATTCTATAGCCTGTATGATGCTTTTTTATAGACAAATTCTTAGGCTTTCCGGTGTGGTTATAATTCAGACTTTTTACGTTACCTAAGTTGCTGACTTGATATAATCCGTCATAGCCGGATATATCTTTCCATATTTCTTTCATAAAATAACACCTGTCCTTTCAGTGCGTGTCCTATAAACAATGTACGGAAATCTCTAGGACATGAGACTTTCGGGAGCTACCCTATCCGTACATATATATTATAGCATTTTTTGTAAAATAAGTACATTATGATTTGGCCAAATCAATGTAAATACATCAAAGGAGATTAAATGATTATGGATGGAAACTTAACAGCTTCTGACGTTGCTCTTTTAACCGGAAACGGAAGAAACAACGATGGAATGTTTGGTGGAGACGGCGCCTGGTGGCTCATTGTGTTGTTCTTGTTCGTCTTCTGCGGATGGGGCAACGGCAATGGCTGGGGAAACGGCGGTGGAGGAGCCGGAAACGCTTATACCGACTCTGCAATCCAGCGCGGTTTTGACAACCAGGCAGTGATCAGCAAGTTGGACGGCCTGTCCAGCGGCCTGTGTGATGGCTTCTATGCCATGAATAACGGTATGCTTACCGGATTCAACGGCATCAATACAAACGTCATGCAGACTGGTTTCGGCATCCAGCAGGCTATTAATGCCGATACTGTAGCCAACATGCAGAACACCAACGCACTCCAGGCGCAGCTTGCTCAGTGTTGCTGTGAGACCCGGGAAGCAATCCAGGGTGTAAACTACAACATGGCGCAGAACACCTGTGCACTCCAGAACACCATGAACAGCAACACCAGGGACATTATTGACAGCCAGAACGCAGGAACCAGAGCTATTCTGGACTACCTGTGCAACGAGAAGATTTCTTCCCTCCAGGCTGAAAACAATGATCTCAGACGTGCTGCATCTCAGGATCGTCAGAGTGCATTGCTTACTACCGCTATGGCAGCACAGACCCAGCAGCTCATTAATGCGATCAATCCGGCACCGATTCCGTCTTACCAGGTGCCGAACCCGAACGTATACTATGGCTGTAATACTGGATGCAACTGCTGACAACCTCATATCTGTATCTTCTGACCATTTTCCTGGCATCGGTAATATGGTCAGATGTTCGGCCCAGAGCCGGTATTACGCAAATCGGCAGGCTCAGTCCTGCCTTTTTGCGATATGAAAAAGGAGAAACAATATGGCTGAATATGTAGCTGTTGCCGCTCAGGAAGTGGCAGCAAATGGAAATGTAGTATATACCAACACAGCGGTAAAAGGGACCGCATGTGTGCAGCACCGGGAGGGCAGCGGCATTGTTACCCTCAGAGGCATGACGAACCAGTGCAAGGCCCGCTATTTTGTGGACTTTTCTGCGAATATTGCAGTGCCGACCGGAGGAACAGCGGAAGCAATTTCTCTTGCTATTGCAATCGGCGGTGAGCCTGTCTTATCGTCCCAGATGATTTCCACACCGACCGCGGTAGAAGCGTTTAACAACGTATCTGCCGAAATCTTTATTGATGTTCCGCGCGGATGCTGCTTTGATGTTGCGGTAGAGAATACCAGTACCCAGGCTATCACCGTGGCAAATGCAAATCTTGTGGTTACACGGGTAGCATAAGGAGGTGGGATGATGAGAGATGTTAAAGATTTATGTGCGCGCATTGAAGATGAGATCGGAAAGATTGCAGAAAAGGGTCTTTCTGTTAGCAATCTGGACACCGCTTTTAAACTGATTGATATGTACAAGGACATCAAAAACACGGAGTACTGGGACAAGAAGAGTGAGTACTATATGACTGTGCTTGATCAGATGCGTGACGGTGTAGGTGACTACAGTGAACGCCGTGGACGGGATAGCATGGGCCGCTACAGTTCTTCCGACGGCCGGATGATGCCGGACTATGACCGCGGATCTTCTTACATGCGCCGTGGCGAACATTACGTGCGAGGGCATTACAGCCGCAATGATGGACGGGATGCTTACGATGATTACATGACCCAGAAACAGAGCTACCGCTCTGGAAAATCCGAAGACTGCAAGCGCAAGATGCTTGCCGCACTGGAAGAGCATCTGGATGGGCTGACCGCTGAGATTGGGGACATGTCAAAAGATGCGGAATGCCGCGAGGAACGTGATCTTGTAAAGCGGTATGTGGACAAGCTTAGAGATATGCTGTAGATGTGTGGATAGCTTACATACTGATAAATGATACATTATAAGTGCAGCGAAGATTGACCTCCTGTGAATCTTTTCTAGCCAATTTACACCTCCTGCGCACGTCCTTAATATAAACGGGTTATCCCGGAGGTTGAAAAGCGGATGCAATTTCCGGCGTGCGCATTTGCCATACCAATGGCACGGATTTTTGTTTTGGCAAAATCCTCCTTTCCCCTCATAGCTGATAGGCTGTTAAGGCGGCTTACGACCGCCGTGAGGGTTCTTGCTGTTCACCCCTAGCCAATACAGCAAGACTTTTTCACATCGACTTCTTTCTCAAAACACCGGTTGCAATATGTAGCCGGTGTTTTAGGACCGTTAGCTCAGCGGTGAGAGCGCCCGGCTCATAACCGGGTGGTCCGGGGTTCGAATCCCTGACGGTCCATTACCCCGCCCGTGGTCTATCGGGCTTAATCCATTACCTGCGGCGGCAGGTCAATAAACACGGCCAGGAGGATAGATATGCAGAAACTTATTGAAACACTTGGATCATTTGGAATTGAAGTTCCGGCAGACAAGGTTGAAGAGGTAAAAAGAGCTTTGTCGAAGTACTACAAGAACAACGGTGAGGTGACCCAGACTCTTACAAAGGTGGAAGGCGAGCGTGATGCCTGGAAAGAACGCGCAGAGACCGCGGAAAACACCCTTAAGAGCTTTGAGGGAATCGACCCGGAGAGCATCAAGGGCGAGCTTGCGACCTGGAAACAGAAAGCGGCAGACGCAGAGAAAGAGTATAACGACAAGATCTATGAAAGGGATTTTGCGGATGCTCTAAAAACCGCACTGGAAGATGTTAAATTCTCTTCCGCATCGGCAAAAAAAGCGGTTATGGCTGATATCAAGGGTGCCGGTCTTAAACTTAAGGACGGCAAGATTCTGGGCCTTAACGATCTGCTTGAGCAGATGAAAAAAGACGATGCGTCAGCATTTGTTGATGAAGACCAGAACCAGGCCGCGCAGAACCAGGCGCGGTTTACCACCAGTATCAGCAAGAACACTCCGCCTGGCAAAATGACGAAAGCCGATATCATGAACATCAAAGATGCCGGAGAACGTCAGGCTGCAATCGCAAGCAACATGTCACTGTTTGAGTGATCCAATTACCGACCATGCGTTTTGAGCGTGGCCGCTGACCTACACACCTTTTAACAGCTATAGGTAGAAAGGATTTTTTATGGCAAAAAATAACCTTACTAAGCAGGCAGACATCCAGGTTCGCGCGCGCGAAGTGGATTTTGTTACCAGGTTTGAAAGAAACTGGGAGCACCTGCGTGAAATTCTTGGCGTGCTGAGAATGATTAAGAAAGACCCGGGGTCTACTCTTAAATCTAAGTACGCACAGGGCACTCTTGAGAGTGGAAAAGTTGGAGAGGGCGAGGAAATCCCGTACTCCAAGTTTGAGGTCAAGGAAAAGAGTTACGCAGAGATCACCGTGGAGAAGTATGCAAAAGCGGTATCTATCGAAGCTATCAAGACTTACGGCTACGATGTGGCTGTGGAGCTGACTGACGATGAGTTTCTTTTCGAACTCCAGACCGATGTTACCGGACGGTTTTACACCTATCTTAAGACCGGAAGCCTTACCTCTACTGAGAGTACCTTCCAGATGGCTCTTGCTATGGCAAAAGGCCGTGTTGAGGATAAGTTCAAGCAGATGCACAGATCTATCCCGAACGGCATTGTCGGCTTCGTAAATGGCCTTGATGTGTATGAGTACATCGGCGCGGCAAACATCACCGTACAGAATCAGTTCGGCTTCCAGTATGTCAAGGACTTCATGGGATTCAATACCATCTTCCTGCTGTCTGAGAGCGAGATTCCGCGCGGCAAGGTCATTGCTACCCCGGTAGATAACATCGTGCTGTACTATGTTGACCCGAGTGATTCCGACTTTGCAAAGGCCGGACTGGTTTATACCGTAGCAGGCGAGACCCCGCTCATCGGTTTCCACACCCAGGGCAACTACCACACCGCAGTCTCCGAAGCCTTTGCGATCATGGGTATGGTTCTGTTTGCAGAGTACCTGGACGGCATCTCCGTTATCAGCTTCGGCGGCTCTGAAACCCTTGGTGATCTGACTGTGGCTTCCGCAGAAGGCACCGATACCGGAACCACTAAGCTGACCGTTAGCCCGGCAAAGGGTAATGAGGGCAATGTATACAAATACAAGGTAGCGTCCTCTCAGACAACCGTAGAGTACGGCCAGAACGTGAAGAACTGGAGCGCATGGGACGGCAAGTCCGATATAACCGCTGCAACCGGGCAGGTTATCACGGTAGTTGAGTGCGACAGCACCTATAAGGCACTGAGCGCAGGACATGCGACAGTAACCGCAAAGGCGTAAGGAGGGTTCCGGCATGGCATATGCAGACTATGAGTTTTACAAAACATCATTTTTCGGCAATGTCGTGCCGGAATCTGATTTTAATCGGTTTTCTGAAAGAGCCAGTGACTTTATCGACGTGCTGACATTTGACCGACTGGTGGACGGCCTGCCAGGGGATGAGCGGCAACAGAAGCGCATTAAGAAAGCTGTCTGCGCAGCGGCTGATATCCTGTATCAGATTGATGTTGCGGAACAGAACGCGACAGCAGCGGCGGCTACTGGCACGGCTATCACCTTACCGGGAGGCGGCACGACCACAGGAATAGTAACCTCTGTATCATCCGGCAGCGAATCCAGATCATACGCCACCCCGCAGCAGATCGGGGCAAGCGCAAAGGAATGGAGCGCGGTATATGCCGCCGCCGGAGATGTACAGAAAACGAACGACTTACTTCTTAAGACAGCTCTACCGCTTCTAATGGGAGTAAGGACAGATGAAGGAATACCGATTTTATATGCAGGAATGTGAGATTGATGTTCTTGGAACGGTTTACAAAATCATTCCAAAAGAACTTAAAAACGCAGATATTGACGGTTACACAGACAATACATCAAAAGAAATTGTTATCAGAACAGACAACGCAAATAACGTTGGCGATTTTGATTCCTTGCAGAAAAAGCAGTTGAGACATGAAATTATTCATGCGTTTCTGTCAGAAAGCGGATTGCAGTGTAATTGGCAACATACAGAACAGTTTGGACATGACGAAACTACGGTTGACTGGTTTGCTATTCAGTCACCAAAAATTTTTAAAGTATTCAATGAACTTAAATTGATGTGAGGTGATAATAATGGACATTTCAACATTAGGCTCATGCATAGCAATCGTTATGATTTGCTACATCGTAGGAATGGGCTGTAAAGCATCAAAAAGAATCTCCGATGAATGGATTCCAGTAATCATGGCGGTTATTGGCGGAATTCTCGGAGCGGTCGGAATGGGAGTTATCCCGGATTTCCCGGCATCGGATTATATCACAGCAGTTGCGGTCGGTATGTTTAACGGATTGTCGTCTACTGGCGTGAATCAGGTTATTAAGCAGACGGTGCAGAAAGAATAATTAAGGAGAGGGTATCTTGTATTCATCTAAAATTACACTTTTCAACTATTACGAAAGTGCCACAACAGGAGATGCGTACTGGTATCCTCATGTTTTATCCGGAGTTGACCTGATAACCGACCACGGCGCAATACTGAAAAAGTATGGCCCAGACAGTACCGACAATGCTGCGCTGCATATTGCTTACACTCAGGATGGGGATAAAGTAATGATTCAGCAGTCGGACGGTTCAGCGGTTCCGTGGATGGCTCCGAAAGCATGGGCGGTGCAGGTAAATGACGATCTTCCGGACAGCATCACCTTCGGCCCAGAGGACTTTTTCTGGCAGGGTGAATGGGTTGGCAGTGTGGTTGTTGGTAATGATTACCGCAATGGTTTTTACCAGTACATGAACAGCAATCGCGACAATGTTTATAAGATAACCAGTGTAGGGGGACCGTATACGGTTATCCCGCACTTTGAAATCTTAGGAAAGTAGGCAGGTTTAAGGGGCGGTAATATGGCAAGGAGAAGCAAGCGCTTTTATCTTAAAAATCTGTCATACAATGTTGGCAGCATTCATCTGAAACTCGATATGTCCCGCTTTGAGCGGCAGTTTCAGAATGCACAATACTATCTGGACGGCGCTGTCATGAACAGTATGGTGCCGTATATGCCGATGGCAACGGGCAGCTTTATCAATACCACCCGTGCTGCCAGTGCGGCGGTACAGGGCAGCGGATTTGTGTGTGCCGGATATGGCCCACAAGGGCGTTATCTGTACGAGGGTAAGGTTATGGTTGATGAACTGACCGGATCACCCCGGGCGCGGCGTGGAGCACGTAAGGTGCTTGTGAGTGAGTACACAGGCAAGACCAACGTACAGGAAAACATCACCTACACGCACCAGACACATCCAAAAGCACAGGATCACTGGTTTGAAGCGGCGAAGCAGGCAGACGGAAAGACATGGATCAAAGGCGTAAAGCGCATAGCTGGAGGTGGTAAGCATGGATAAGGTCATAGGGCGGGACGCAAGCGGGTTTGATATTCTCACCCGCGCTGTAAAGTCCCTGTTAAATCAATATCCCGGCCTGGAAGATGGCGAGGTCATTAAGTTTGAGGAGCTTGGGAAAGAATCCGGAATAGCCTTTTCGGCTGACAACGGGGCGTTGGTGTACGCAGAATCGGAAGATGTCTGCGGCGGCATCCATCAGCAATGCCAGTATCCGTTTTACGTGGTATACCGCACAGCAGCCACAAAAGAACGGCTTAAACTGAATGTACAAGACTTCCTTGACACCCTCGGAAAGTGGATATGCCGGGAGCCTGTTGCTATAAACGGCACTCAGACGCGTCTAGCGGCCTTTCCGGCCCTGTCTGATGGTCGAGTGATAAAACGCATTACCCGCGATAACTCATACGGTTTAGAGCCGAATGGGGAAGCGGTGCAAGACTGGGTGCTGCCTGTTACAGTGCAGTACACCAATGACATAGAATATGAAGCGTAGTAGCGCAGAAAGGACGAATTTATGAAGCTTACCAGAGGTGCATATAGAACCTTTCTTGATTCAACTTTTGGTGGAACTGGTACACCTAAATGGTGGCGTATCGGTAAATACAACGACAGTATGAGCGTAGCTCTGAACCCGGATGTGTCCACAAACAAAAACATTTGGGATGAGACCTATGTTGAGGATAACGGATATGAGCCGTCTATCGAAGATATAACATATTATGCAGATCCTACTGATGCTATTTATCCGATGATTCGCGATATCGCAATGAACAGACTTCGCGGAGATGAGTGCAAGACTACAATCCTCGAAGTTATCATTGAGGACACCGAGAAAACTAACCATCGTGCATGGACTGAAAATGTTGTTATTAAAACGAGCGAATACGGCGGTGGTACCGATGGTTTCACCATTCCGTTTACTATATATTTTGATGGCAGCAGAAAGAAAGGCTATGTAACCATTGAATCAGGGACTCCGTCCTTTAAAGAGGGCGAGATTCCGCTGGACTAAGAGGAGAGAGTGAATTATGGGAAATATTATTACCATTGATGATGGTAGTGAGGTCTTTGACATCGTAAATCAGCGTGGCGAGCATCTAGGCCAGTTTACTTTTATTCCATCGGATTTTGACATAGTGAACAGATATGATGAGACAGTGAAAACATTCGAGGAATTACAGGGCGAGCTTGAAAGAGGGGAAAATACTGATCTCAATGAGATCAGCCGGAAAATGTGTGAAAAGATAGATTACCTTTTCGCGGCTCCGGTGTCTGAGAAGTTTTTCTCGATAACATCCCCATTTACATTTCTTAATTCTGGCCAGTTTTTCGTTGAAAATGTTATTAATGCCATCAAAACTGTTATCGAGCAGAAGCGTGGAATCCGGCTCCAGGCCGTGCAGAACCGCGTAAAAGAATATACGCAGAAATACAAGGCGGCTCCTGGGGGAAGATACCTTTCCCCACTTAAATGATGCACTCATGGGACTTACCATTAACCCTTACGGTTGGTGGTAAGTCTTATGGTATACGGACAGATTTCAGACCGTGCCTGGATATTATGACAGCATTTAATGATGCAAATCTTGACGATGCAGGAAAGTATCAGGTCATGGTGGATATCCTTTATGAAGAAAGTATTCCAGAAGATGATATTCCAGAAGCAATAGAACAGGCTTTGTGGTTCCTGGACTGTGGGAAACCGGCAGATAATATACCGCGCCCGCGTGTTATGGATTGGGAACAGGATGCACCAATTGTTTTTTCTGCAATTAACAAGATATCTGGGCGTGAGGTTCGCGACCCGAACCAATATATGCACTGGTGGACCTTCATCGGGTACTTTGATGAGATCGGAGATGGAACATTTTCTCAGGTTCTTGCAATTCGGCAAAAACGGGCAAAAGGCGAGAAACTTGAGAAATGGGAATTAGAATTTTTTAAAAACAACAGGTCTATGGTGGAATTAAAACAGGCAATGTCCAACGAAGAAAAAGAACAGTGGCGCATTGAGCAAGAAGCTGTGGACGCTCTGTTCGACACGTAACGTAAGGCGGTGATATATTGACGGCAGATGGATCAATAGTAATCGACACAGAGATAAACACCAAGGGCATGAAGCCAGGAACAGAAGAGGTAGAAGCCGCCGTAAGAAGAATGGCAAATGGGATTGATGATCTTGGGAAAAAATCAGAAATTGCAGTCCAGAAGCAGGTCACCGCTTTTGCGAAACTGAATAGCCTGTATGCCGCACAGGAACGGAAGGTTGAAAAGCTACGTGAAGCATTGGAAGCGTATGCCGAAACGAAGATACCTACACAGGCATACGCTGAGGTTCGGAACCAGATAGAAAAGACGAACCAGAAATTAACAGCTCTGCTTGAACGTCAGCAAAAGTTTTTGGACACTGGAGGCAGAACCAACAGTAGCACCTATAAAAAAATGCAGTATGACATAGAGCAGCTGAATAATTCGTTAAAATATGCAAAAGGTGAATTGAAAGATCTGGAAGATTCTGGTGGAGCCTTTACGCTTGGAAAAGATACAGATAAGTTTTCCCGGATGTCCGACAAGTATGCAACAGAAGCTGAAAAGCTCAAGCAGATGAATGAATCTCTAGGAATATCGTATAACAGAGTGAAAAACGAATTTGAGGAGTATAAAAAACGGCTCCTTGGTATTGACGGTGCCAGCAAAAAAGCCACAAACTCAACAAAAAAACTTGGGATTCAGATGAAAAAGAGTCAAAAACCAACCAAGAAGTATGGAGAGGCATTGAGTGGCGTGGTACGGCGCTTGGTTATGTTTCGGCTTTTGCGTTCTACTATATCTCTTGCATTTAGATCAGCCCGTGAGGGAATGGAGAACCTTGCTCAGTATTCTCCAGAGACAAACAAGGCCATATCGAATGTGCTTTCGTCACTTACGCAGCTGAAAAATTCATTTGCTACTGCGTTTTCTCCGGTCGCAGAATATGCGTCTCCTGTACTGGTAGAATTCATCTCATTGCTTTCGGAAGCTGTTACATGGACTTCCCAGTTTTTTGCGGCTCTTACCGGAAAGGACACATATAGCAAAGCAACAAAGGTAGAGGAAGACTATGGCGCTGCTTTAAAAGAGAGCAACAAGCAGATAAAGGAACAGGAAAAGGCGAATAAAAAGCTGACGTATTCGTTTGATGAGCTTATTCAGGCCGGGAACAAATCAGATCAGGACAAGACCGGATATGTCGGACCTACACCAGATCAGATGTTTACCACGGAAGAGGTATCAAACGACATAAAGGCCCGTTCCGATGCAGTGAAAGAGATATTTTCCGGCCTGTTTGCTCCGCTGAAAGAATCATGGCTTGAAAATGGACCGGAAGTGATGCAGTCTCTCACGAATCTGTTTACATCCGCAAAACAGCTTGCAAAAGATGTTGGAGCATCGTTCATGCAGGTATGGAATGTGGAGGGTTACGGAAAGGCAATAACGGACAATCTGCTTATAACGTTTGCCAATTTGGCACAAGCTGTTGCAAACCTTATAACGCAGTTTGATAAAGCCTGGGTTTCAGGTGATACCGGAACGAACATACTGCGGCATCTTGGAGATATTCTTGTTACATTATCTGGATTCTTCCGTGATGCGTCTGAAAGCATTAAGGATTGGTCAGCCAATTTAGATTTTTCCCCGATCCTGGAATCTTTTGATAATGTACTTGCATCAGCGAATCCAGTTGTACGGGCTATTGGTAATTTGCTTTTATGGTTTTTAACTAATGTTTTGCTTCCAATAACAAAATGGGGTCTTGAGCAGGGATTACCTGATGTTTTCGAACTTATAGCAGCATCTCTCGATCTTTTATATTCGGTTATCGAAACATTGGCACCTACCGCTGAATGGTTTTGGAACACTTTTTTACAGCCGTTTGGTGAATGGAGTGGCAAAGTTATTATTGCAGCGTTAAAAAAACTGGTTAATGCATTGCTTAAGTTTTCTGATTGGATTTCTGAAAATCAGTCACTTGTAGAATCAGCAACTGTAGCTGTCCTTGCGTTTTTTGCCGCATGGAAATTTCTTGCGTTTTTAAATGGAGTATCACAAATCATAGCTAAATCAGGTGAGCTTATTGTTATGTTTTTAAAAATGATTGATGCAATCGACCCAGTTGCGTTATCCATAAGCGGAATAATAAGTTTGGTTGCAGTACTTGCAAGAAACTGGGATAAAATGACTCCGACAGAAAGAATGATAAGCGGCCTTCTGGCAGCAGCTTCCGCGGTTGGTGTTCTTGCTGTTGCTCTTGGTGCACTTTCTGGTGGCGTAGGCGCGGCGGTTGTGGCAGCATCTCTTGCGGCAGGAATAGCAGCTGCAACGATTGCGATTGATGCAGGCAAACGGAAGACACAGTCTGTCTACAGAAATGCTGGGGGTGGAAGATCTGCAAAATACGCTTCTGCGGCCGCAACGTACAATATGCCACGCCTTGCTACTGGGACTGTAGTACCGCCACGTGCCGGAGAGTTTGCCGCAATCCTTGGAGATAACAAGCGAGAGACAGAGGTTGTTTCCCCGTTAAGCACGATGAAACAGGCATTAAAAGAAGCTCTGGCAGAAAGCGGAGGTAGTCGGGACATAACGGTCATTATGGAAGTTGACGGTCGGCGCTTTGGACAGGCAGTGTACAAGGCAAACAATGAAGAAAAACAGCGTGTAGGTGTAAGGATGGTGACAGTATGATAAACGGTGTTTTTACTATTGATGGCTTAGATCTGCGCATCCAGGTTACAGACCTGGAACGCAGCTTTGCCGTTACAGACAGTGACAATTCCGGAAGAGTGCAGTCCCGTAGGATGTACAGGGACATTATAGGCACATTCTATAATTACACACTCACTGTAGACCCGGATAAAAGTAACAGGGCAGATTATGATACGTTTTATGATATAATTTCAGCTCCGGTTGAGTCCCACACGATGTCTTTTCCTTACGGTCAGGAAACGCTTGAATTTGAAGCTTACGTCACAAACGGTAAAGACAAGCTAAAAAAAGAAAAGGGCAAAGACGGGAACGACATAAATAAATGGAGCGGGTTATCTATTGATTTTATCGCAATGGAGCCGCAGAGGACATGATGATATGAAAGAAAAAGCGAGATCCAAAAAAGCTGGAGTCGGTCTGAAAATAGTTTATGATGATGTGGCACCATACGCCAAAGATAATAGTTTTCCTAAAATTATGGATACTGGTTTGCTCCCGCATAAAGGGTTATACCCAAAGTTCGGTCTATACCCAGGCACAACAACTACACGAAGAGAATTTCCGGATCTCCGGCGGGATGATCTGACTTATCCCGGATATGCACTGTGCTATCCGGGATTTTCCCTTTTAAATGGTCAGTACATAAATATCCCAGAAGATCATGAAGATTATGGATATATCAGTGACGAGTGGTCAAACGAAGACGGCATATTCGGCTACTCTATAAAAACTTCTGTCCTTATGCCGCAAATTGGCCTTTATCCACGTGTTTTTCTTTATCCGTCTGGCGGACGGGACATTATGATGAATCAGCCAACCCTTACCATAACATTTAATGGTAAGTTCTCTAGTGTAGGTATTCTGCTTACGTTCAATCTTCTCTCTGGAGATTATGCAACCGGTTTAAATATCAAATGGTACGAGGACGGTCATTTGCTTTCATCTAAGGATTTTTCACCGGACAGTAGCCGATATTTTTGCAATAATTATGTTCAAAATTATAACATGCTTGTAATAACATTTAAAAAGACTTCAAAGCCGTACAGGCCGGTGTTCCTTACTAGAATAGATTACGGAATCTACAGAGACTTCCTGTCCGATGAGCTGGTTACTACTGATTGCATACAAGAGATCAATGCAATATCTGAGAATATCAGCATAAATACCTTGTCTTTTACTGTGCGCACCAAAAGCAATATTCCGTTTGACCTCCAGAAAAAGCAAAAGCTGGCAGTTTATTTTGACAATGACCTGATCGGAAACTTTTATCTAAAAAATGGAGCGAGGAAAAATGTTTTTGATTATTACCTTGATGCGCACGATGCGCTGGGTGTCCTTGATGGAAACGAGTATGTTGGCGGGATATATTCTGGAGAACTGGTAAAAGATGTGGTTGCTGATATTTTTTCTGGAGAGGACTTTACTTGCACCATAGATCCGTCCTTGTCAGAACAGACATTGTACGGATACATACCGTATACCACAAAGAGGAATGCGCTTGTGCAGATTGCATTTGCGATAGGTGCCATAGTGGATACATCAAACATAAAGGGCGTATCCATGTATCCGCAGCAGGACGATGTAACTGGAACTTTTGCAGCATCAGATACATTTGACGGAGTTACCCTGGAACGCTCTGATATAGTGACTGGAATAAGGCTTACAACGCATACATATCAGCCGTCAGAAGAAATGCAGGAAATTTACAATGAGACACTTTCTGGAACGGCTGAGATAGTTTTTTCAGAGCCTTACCATGATCTTTCTGTTTCCGGTGGCACCGTAGTAAAAAGCGGTTCAAACTATGTGGTGGTATCCGGTACTGGTGAAAAAGTTACTATAGTTGGTAAGAAATATATCCATAATACAAGCCAGATTTTAAAGGAAAATCCAGACATTGTATTTAACAAAAACATTAAAGAGGTTGCTGATGCTACGCTTATAAACGCACGAAATGCAGAGCAGGCCATAGACCGGATTTATCGGTACTATATGCGCGCTGAAAGTGTGACTGGAGACGTTTTGCTGAAAGATAAAGTGGTCGGCCAGCGAGTCGAAATTGACACTGGATATGATGGGAAAAAGTCAGGTGTGATTGAAAGCGTAGACTACAGTTTCGGAAATGCAGTAAAAGCAAGGGTGACGATTCATGAGTGATATTTTGGACGGTCTTATATTTGATCGGACTCAGACCGATATTGAGTCTCTTACTAAGAAAGCATATATAGACTATCAGGATTTAAACCGGGTGGAAACGGCGGTAAAATGGGTATCTTATGTATTAAATAGGTGCGGATATAAAAACACCACGCGAAACAAGACGAACTGGGGCATGAATGATTTCCGCACTGAAAAAGATATGGAACGCCTTAGATCAAACGTCAATTCTATTCGATCCGCATTTTATGCTCCAGTCAGCACCCCGTTAACTCCTACAAAGATAACGTATACGTCCATTTGGCAGGCAAATGCCATAGAACAGATCATTTACGATATCGGGATGATTGCAGAAAAAATTGAGCCGGGGCTGAATCATCTGAGTTTTAACCTTGGGTCTCGCGGCTTTGGGAACAGGAGAGTTAATCTATGAGTTTAAAAACAGATTATAAAGATGATATTTATTCTGGAAAACGGCGCTATCGAATGATCCAGAACGATGATGGAACGGTATCATTTGACGATGTCACTGATTACACGCAAGATGGCGATATTTACAGTGCAGGAGATGTTAATGCAACAAATAAGGCGGTTAACCAAAATGCCGGTGACATAGCGGACATACAAAAGTTGCGGTATGCCACATTTAAAGCTGCTGATTGGTCTCAGTCCGCGCCTTATATTCAGCGTGTTGTAGTACAGGGCATGACGGTAAACGATGTGCCTATCATATCTTTACATATTGCAGACGGTACCACATCCTCAGATGCAAAGGCGCAAGGCAAAGCATATGGATATGTTGATCGCGCTGTTTCAGGAGGCGGACAGCTTGCGCTTTATTGCTATAACTCAAAGCCATCGGTAGATTTTACCGTAGCTATAAAAGGAGTGTAGGTATGGCAGATGCGATAGTATTACGTGGCGGGTCTGGATTTGATGATTCACAGCTTACGGCTACGCCAGATAAGGTCAGAAATGGAAAAACGTTTTATGGTTCTGGAAGTGATAGCATACAGACCGGAACCGTTACCGAGATTGCTGCAGAAACAGTAACTCTGCCACTAAATGGATCTTATGTCATACCGCAAGGCATCCATTCTGGAAACGGCAAGGTGGTACAAAATTTGCCGACAAGCTCAGGCGGTACCGTATATCCAACAAGCGAAAAACAAACCGTGCAAACTGCGAATAAATACATGACGGACGATGTCTATGTGTCACCGCTGACCGGACTTAAACCGGAAAACATCAAAAAGGGTGTAACTATACTTGGAGTTACCGGAACTTATGAGGGGTACAGTTGATGGGAGAGTGTATTATTAAGCGTCAGGGCGGCGCGGTAGATGTTTCAGATCTTACAGCCACACCAGCAGACGTTGTGGCTGGAGAAAGGTTTTATGGATCTGGAACCGATGAGATTCAGACCGGAACTCAGAAAAATAATGGGAAAATCAGCAAAGTACTTGCAGCCAATGAAACGTATGTTATTCCGGCAGGATATGTCGATGCAGGATCTGCGGTAACTCAAAACATTGCTACGCAGGGAGCTATGACGGTTAATCCGGTCGCAAACGGATCCTTACTCAATATATCTGGCAAGTATATGACTGGGGACATAACGGTAAACGGAGTGGAGAATCTTAAACCTGAGAATATAAGGGCCGGAGCATCTATAGGGACTGTGCCTGGAGAATGGCAAGGTTATGTAAATAATGATGAACTTTGCCCGTATTGGTTTGGAATATTTGGACCCGGTCAAGTAGGCGTTGTAAGAGATTATAGTTATGCTTACAACGGAAGCGGAGGTGACAAATTTATAACATGGGCCGATAACGATGAAGCATACACAAAAGACCCGAGCCACAACATTTCTTTTAGACTTATATCATACAGAAGGTCAAACGGTGGTTATGCTTTTTTTGGAGCTTTCTTTACAACTCCTATAGAAATGCAAGGAGCAAAAAAAGTAACAATATTATACCGAACAAGTAATTGGTATTACAGTGATAGGAATAGAATTTTTTTGATGGAAAATTTAGATTCTCCTTATGATGAAAATTGGAATGTAAACACTGCAGAAATTGGTTATAGTGAATCTTTTGTTCTTCCAGTTTCGGAAGGAACATATACCGAACAAACATTTAATTTAACCGATCCATCAAAGTTGAAATACGTTTGCGTTGGTATAGGGATACCACCAGCAAGCGGAACTGGCCGAGGTATAAGCGTTATATCTATAAAAATAAGTAAATAAAGGAGACAATTATGAGCGGCGAAAACATATCTTTACCAGTAGCACAAGCACTTGCATCAGCACTTGAAAAAATAGAAGCATATGTCCCCACCGAGTACGTTGATAACTCAGAACCGGACATTGACGCGGAACACCTCAATCACGCAGAACAGGGCATCATGAGAGTGACAAACCTGTTAAATGCTGCTGTCGATGTTATACAGGGCCAGGAAAGCCGCCTTGAGGATACTGAAACAAAGGTCGGCACCGCTGCGCTGACCGGCGGCATGACTGATCTGTCCAGTGGCGTTAACTCGCTATATAGTAATTTAAACAATCGTATAAGCGTTAGTGAAAAGTTTACATCAGGTGAGTTATTAAGTATCATAAAGCAAATGTCTGATGGTATACATATGGCATTGGTTGATAAAAAAGTTTCTGGTATTCCTTTTTCAAATACCGAAAACTACATTATTGTATTTAAAGGCACCAGTTACGGTGATCCATATACCAGAATAATGGCATTTGCTATGGCTGAACACTCGATTCCAAAATGGGGAATGGTATTCTGGAACAGTAGTAAAATCGTTTGGGATTAAATAATCATTTGGAAATTGCAATCCAGTTAACTGCCGGAGTAAAAACATCTGCTGACGTATTAGCGATACGAAGTGTGAATCCGTTTGTTGTTATGTTATCAGCAAACACTGTCATTGTACCGTAGTTTTTATTATTTGTTCCAGAAACAGCCGAAACCACGACCCGTGGAAGTTTTGAAAAGATGGTGTTAAATTTAATTTCTGTATCTTTAATGCCGTTTCCTACTTCTGGCACTGTGATTGCGCCAACTTGGATATTGGCTAAATTACTATTTTGCTGGGGACACTCAAACGGCGAAAAAATAGTACCATAAATGTATCAAAAATCTTACAGAAAGAAAGGAAAACACTTATGGAAAAAGAAATGAATACCCAGGAACCGTTACACCGCGACTGCGCACCTCATGATGCAGCACACTGCGATATCAACGATCACCACAATCTGTCTCCGGCAGATGATGACTGTGGTCACTATGTTAATTCCGGCCCGGGCGTAGGGAAACCGGCGGGCGGCGGTCATCCGGTAAACGGTGTCATTGATGCAGGTACCACCCCGGACAGCGCACGCCACAACCACGATCAGGACCCGGATCATGGCCCCGGCGTAAAATAACGCGAATATTCTGAGGTCGGCAATGGTTCCCGACACACTCCGTATGGAGTATCTGAGATGATGGACACACCGCCCATCTGGAATATTTCGTGTTGCATTTCGTGTTGCATAGTATTTAAAAATGTATAATTTTTGATATTTTTATGCGACAAGTGATAAATACTTATAACATTGAAAGCCGCATAAAACCTAAGCTCTAGGTTCTATGCGGCTTTCCAGTTAATCGGGGCAACAGGATTTGAACCTGCGACCCCTCGGCCCTATGTGGCTTAAAACAAGCATTCTTAGCTTATCGTGTTGCATTTCGTGTTGCATTTCTCTTTAAAACACCTGTTTTTTTTGCTCCATTTCTCGCCCCTGTTTATCCCCGTTAAATAGTAATTTTTATTTTACAATTTTTGCGAAATAATCATTCGCCTTTTTGCTCATTCCTTTTTCCTGGCTTATCATAGCGTGCCTGTAAACCTGCTTTAACACGCCATCATTCCCCCAACCTCCGCGCTGCATAATGTAAGCATCCGGTATTCCTATAGCGTGCTGGATGGAAGCGGAGTAGTGCCGCAGGTCATGGAAACGGAAGTGTGGAAGACCGGCCCCTTTTAACAGTCTGGAAAACTTTTTTGTGATCTGCATTGGTGTCATATCAACAATGCGTCCGGTCTTTTCTTTAAACATATCCGACACAAACGATGGGTAAGGGATGTATCGGTCTCCAGCGTAGCTCTTTGGACTCTTTTTAACCCATTCTTTTTTATCGTTCTGTACGAGCGCATAAGCAACGTGCACCACATTTCCGTCTATACAGTCAGATTCCAGCGCACATATTTCTCCGCGGCGCATCGGGCCGAATGCAGCAAGCAGTATGGGCAGCTCCATATCAGTTCCTTTTGCGTGCGCTAATAGCTTTTTAATGTCTGCGTCTGATGGGATATAAAGATCAGGTCTTACTTTTGCTGGCAGCTTCGTGCGCACTGCAAAGCCGGGTCTGTAAGTGGCAAGGACAGCCGTGAGAAGCCCATGCATATTCCTTACAGACTTAGGAGAGTGGGAGAGTGCTTCTTGATTTATAGCTGCCTGTATCATGTCCTGCGTGATGTCTTGAAGCTTTACATTCATCAGCCCTTGTAAATCTCTTTTTCTGGAGTTTTTGTATTCCCTCACTGTTGAAGGAGACAGCACAGCGGAACGCTGGCTTATGTATAGATCGGTGGCTTCGCCTAATGTTAATTCCGCGTGGGTGTTTGATTCGTTTTCCTTGCTTGCGGCCCATATAGCAGCTTCCCGCTCAACATCCCGTTTCCCTTTTGGTGTAGGGTCATCGTTTGTGAATGATTTGTAGATTCTCTTTTTCTTCGGCTTGCCTTTATCATCCAGAACCGGCTTCCCGTTCTTATCTCGTACATCCTCAAATCTGTCAAATACCTGGACTCTCCATGATCCAGATGGTAATTTTTTCGCTTTTGCCATAGTATCACTCCTTTTTGGGTATAAAAAATACAGCCACCAGATTTTGGATATTTATCTTGCGTGACTGCTGCCGGATGTGATATTATATCGGTGTAGGTTTGTGATTTTATCACATCCGTAAAACGTCTGGTGTTGGTAGCGCCGGGCGTTTTTTATTTTGGTGATATAACCATAGGTTTTTCTGATATGATAAAAATAAAAAGGATGGTATTTTATGTTTATATCAAAAAAACGATGGAATAACTTAGTAAATCGTGTTGAGCATCTGGAAAGCATCGTCACTCCTGAGAATGCCCCCTCTCCTCTGCGGCAGATGAAAGCTGCTGTAAGAGAAGTTTTTGAATCTGGCGCTCATCCAACTCAACGATCTGGTTCTCAATCAGCAGATCAAGAATCATCTGTACCGAAAGGTAGGTAGATAGCTTAATTCCGTTCAAGAGCATTTGTGAGTATATCTTTTGCTCTGAATCCTGTTCGGATGTCCCGGAAAAGAGCATATCAAATACCTGTTCCGTCTGCGATTCCGTAGAATCACAGATCATCTTGTATATTGCCTTTTTCGTTGTTTCTTTCATGTGGTTCGTATTGTTCCATTTCTTCCTGGTGGTTAAGATATGCGTTGCAGATCAAGCCATACATTAAAGCCTGTTCATCTGACATTTCCGGTTTCTTTACTGGCGTAGGCTCTGGCCTTTTTACTGGTTCCGGATCTGCTTTCTTAATTGTTGTAAGATTTACGGTGTCTTCCAGTACCATCTCCGATTGTGGAATACATACAGTTATAGGCTTCGGCCAGCATTGTTCATTTGCTTCTTCTTGCTCTTCCTGGTGTTCCAGGAATGCGTTGCAGATTGAGCCGTATCTCAAAGCCTGTTCATTGGACATTTCCAGTTCCTTTGTCGGTGTAGGAATCTGCTTTTTGGCTTGCGCTGACTGGCATTGTTCTTCTTGCTCTTCAAGCTCTTCTGCGTGTAGGTCTTCCATATCAGTGCCGCAAGCGCGCCGAGAATGGATTTTTTGTATCAATCCGATCATTATACTGGCTATGATGATGAAAACGGCCAGAACGGCAAATATGAACGCCATAGCAACAAGGAAAGCTCCGGCCATTATTAAAAATCCTATAAGCACCGCTACAGCAGCTATCCATACAACAATACGAGTTTGTTTTATCAAATACAGTATAGGTTCGAGCCACCAGCCGAGTACCAACCAGTACAAACAACCTTTTTTCATACTACAAGCTCCCAAATATCATTCCAAGCCGATTTGTACTTTCTGATATAGCTTGCCGTCCATAAAGTATAACTCTGCGTTTGCGCCGCTATATTCATCGGCGTACCACATATATGCTGTCATGTTTGTATCTATAATTTCGGACTCAGCAAGCGGAGTTCCGGCGAAACCAATTATATCCTCGCACTGTTCATATGTCATCCCGATTTGGCATTTGTTATATTCTTCGAGCGTTATTCTTTTAGTATGCAGGAGGTCAGACGTATTATCCATGTAGTAAAAAAATGACACCAGAAGAATGATGAAGGCAGATATCCAGCATAATGCCTTTTTTCTTCCGGGCATGTAATTATATGCAGATCTGCAATCAATTCTTTCATACTGTTCTTTCAGTTTCACATCTGGATAGCCAATTTGGACGGTATCTAAAAATTCTGAAACCTGTTCGTTCCTTTTCTTCCGAAACAAGAATGTTTCAACCGAACCGTTCTTTCCGTGGAATCTCAGATATCCAAATCTCCCATGATCTCCATAGCAATATGCTATTTCCTTTATTTTTCTGAAAGAAGATGCTTTCGATGGCATTAAAAACTCGGACAACAAAAAACTCTTATCAGAATATAAAAGCTCCTGCCGGATTCCTTTTATTGTGGTGTTCATTAAAAACCTCAAATTTTCTTAAATTTCAAAAAATTTTCTGCATATCCGGTTAATGCGGATAGCTGATTCAATGTAAATCCAGGATGTTCCAGTACAACGCTGTCCGGTACAAGCAGTTCTACAGCAAAGGTATGTGCTTCAATCTCTGCCCTGTTTCTGTACAACGTGTCTGGTATCCAGTTAAAAAAGAAGTAGTCTTCCCGGTGCATCACGGCATGGCCCAGTTCATGAGCCGCTACCATCTTCTGTGTAGGTGTATCCAGATCACTGTTTATGTAAATGAAGCGTTCCCCCGCTATGGTTAAACAGCATCCGAATATAGAACCTAAAGGCCCAACCTGTGTATATACCCCTAGTTGTTCCGCTATATCAAACGGATCATTTGTATGGTACATTTTTGATAACTCTACGGCTGTCCTTTTTGCATCTTCCATGTTCTACCTCTCCTATTTTTTGCGCTGTTTGAATGCAAGCGCAACGGAAATCTTAATCTGGTTAAGCAGTAAATCTATGCTTTCCGGATCTGCGGGATGCCCGTCAAAGTACAACGGTTTGCCTTCCCCGCTTTTTAATAGTTTCTCGATGCGGTCAAACTCCGCTTTTAAATCAATGTGCGTTTCTTGTGCAACGGCTTCCTCCTCTCCGTTGAGATAATCAACAGACACATCCAGATAATCTGCGATTTTTTTCAGCCTGTCATATGGAAATACTCCCTTTCTCAACTGTGAAATATACCCATTTGCAAAACCGAGGTCTTTTTCCAACTTAGATATAGGTATCTTTCTCTCTTTGCATATTGCTTTCACATTCTCAACACTATTCATGTAATACCTCCTAAATTTAGAGAAAAACCTAAAAAATAGTATTGACAAATTAGAGAGAACTCTATATAATAGGCTTGTAAGTTAGAGAAAAGCCTAAATACAGGAACCCTCTGAAATATGTCTCTCACAATTCATATTTTAGATTATTCTCTATGTAATGTCAAGCTATATCTCTAAAAATATACAGATTGGAGGTGGATAAATGGTTCTACGGAACATAGAAGATTTGTGCAATAAAAAAGGAGTATCAATAGCTCGCCTGGAAGCTGATAGTGGCATTGGAAATGGAACTATCAAGCGTTGGGAAAAATCAACACCAACGCTGAGAAGTCTCCAGAAGATCGCAACTTACTTCGGAGTCGGCATCGAAGCTCTTTTAGAGGATGAGGAGGAGAAGTGAGAAAAGAATCCATATATGACCGCATGACAAAGAGAGAGATTCACTGCCTGCTGTTAAGCACTGAGGAAAGAATGGATCCGAAAGAGATACGGAAAATTCACCGAGCATTGAAAAAGTATGGCGATGGGATGCCACTCTGGAGCCGATATCCAAACTTTCCGACTTACATATCTGCTTTATCTGTGGTTGTTTCGGTTATTGCCCTGTTGTTGACATAGACGTTAATTGTCTGATTTGAATGGTATAAGGCAAACAGGCTTATTACTATAGCAACAATCGAAAGAACTACGGGAATCAGCCAGCGTTTGGATTCTCTGATGTAAGACTCATAATGAGCTTTTCCTTTAGCGGTAATGAGTATTATGGTTTCTGAATTCCGCTCATCGGTTTCTTTGGAATACTGGATAAAACCATTACTTCCAAGATCTGAAATATCTTCAATATCGGAGAGAGAAAGCAAGGATTTTCTAAGCACCTGTTTTTGAAGACGCTTAAGCAGTTTAAGTTGTGATTGAGAAATGTCCATAAGAAAACTCCTTTCCTATGGATTATATCACACAAAAATCAAATAACCACTGGTTTTTGGAGTTATTAACCATAGGTTTTAAAAGTATTAACCGGAGGTACATAAGCTATGAAAAGGGTATTTATTCCACTGTGGAAAGCTCTTGCGCAGGCAAGGGAAGCGTTTGGATATTCAAAGGATGATGGCATCTGTGCTTGCTATGATGTCGAGAACATGGGCTTTTGCAAGGATAATGAGACAAGATGGTACCATTTTACAAGCGTTGACGGCAAGCCAGCGTACACTTTGAAAAGATAATAAACCACTGGTTTTTCTTTTCGGAAACCACTGGTTTTGAATCTAAAAACCTAATGTAAATGTAAATGTTAATGTAAATGTTAATGTAAATGTATTATATAAAACCATTTGCCCGGAGGTAACGCGGTTACTCCGGCCCGTAAGTAGGCGCAACGTGGTAAACGCACCAGAATAGCGTGGTACAGGAGATACGCACGACTTAGCTGTTTACGCACAAGATTGGATGCTTACAGGATTTTCGTTTACCAGAGCGGAGGTCTTATGCTGAGAAAAAAGACATACGCTGACGAAAAAGGGGAGAATGTCCAGATACTCCTTGATGTTATTAAAGCCCGCAAGCGTTTGGACGATCAGCGTATGGCGAAGATGGCGGGTATGAATCTGGCAACGTATCGGCTGCGGAAAAAAGACCCCGGCTCGATGCGGTTAAAAGAGCTGTGGCCGTTGTTAAAGGCCGCAGGTATAACGGACGAAGAGAAGTCCAAATTGATTTAACGGAGGTGCGGAATGACATTATTTGGAGCCGGATTTATCAGCGGCGGTTTTGTAGTATTCGTGGCAATGTGCGTAGCAGCACTGAGAGCCAACAATGAGAAGGAGACGGAGGAGAAAAACGATGTGCAGATTTAAGAGCGGCATTATCTTGAAAAGCAAAGTGGTTGTGACACCGGGTGAGAACGACAGCCATTCGGACTTGCTGGAGAGTTTGGGAATCAAGGATGATTACTTTGGAGCAACGAACGTGTTTGTACGGGCCGAGTTGGTTCCGACCAATGATGAGTGGTGGATTAACCCGGCAGAAGAACCGGACAAGTGGGAATTCGTAGTGGATCAAGGCATGAGACCGGAGTGGTTTGATGAGACTGAGCATGAGAAGATCTTCCGCGAAGCTGTTTGCGGCTGGTGGAAAGAACACGTACTCGTGGATCAGAAACTGGATGCGCTGTCAAGCGGATACTATCGGCTGAAACGCTGCGAGGTTAAAAATCTGCTGAACGATGTAAAAGTACTGTTGGAAAGCTCACAGGTCGGCAAGATGTGTGACAGCTCACAGGTCGGCGAGATGTGGGGCA
>OIYO01000343.1_pt1 | contig 41941 bp, 32 predicted proteins | sample 1588191 | NCBI WGS metagenome assembly OIYO01 (sample SAMN03283275) | human gut metagenome | biome: human-associated habitat; material: feces | host: Homo sapiens | place: Peru | collected 2012 | reverse complement strand
ACTTTGCGCGTCCGCAGACGCGCCCCCAAGCTGCTCTTCCCCCAAGATTCCGTGATGAACCCAAAAATAGCAGACACCAAATCGCGATTTCATAATATAACAAGGAGGACAATATCATGATTGCACAGACGCCCCCGATGGGATGGAACAGCTGGGACTGCTACGGCGCGGCGGTGGACGAGACAACCGTGCGGCAGAACGCGGCGTACATGGCGGAGCACTTGAAGGAGTTCGGCTGGGAGTACGTCGTTGTGGACATTCAGTGGTATCAGCCGACCGCGACGAGCCACGCCTACGAGCCGTTTGCTGAACTGACGATGGACGAATACGGGCGCTTGCAGCCCGCGCCGGGGCGATTCCCGTCGTCGGCGGGCGGAAAGGGCTTCAAGCCGCTGGCGGATTATATCCATTCGCTGGGACTGAAATTCGGCATCCACATCATGCGCGGGATGCCGCGGATGGCGGCGCATCGGCATTTGCCGATTCTGGGGTGCGGGAAGGGCTGCCACGAGGTCGCGAACCCGAACAGCATCTGCGCGTGGAATCCCGATATGTACGGCTTGCGGTGCGACATGCCCGAAGCCCGCGCGTATTATGACAGCATCTTCCGCATGTACGCCGAGTGGGGCGTGGATTTCGTCAAGTGCGACGACATTGCGCGCGAATATCCGCACTGCAAGCGGGAAATCGAGGTCATTTCCGACGCCTGCCGCGCCTGCGGGCGGGACATTGTGCTGTCTTTGTCGCCCGGCCCCGCGCCGCTGGAGCAGGCGGAGCATTTGAAAAAATACGCGAACATGTGGCGCATCACGGACGACTTCTGGGACGAATGGCGGCTGCTCAAGGGGATGTTCGAGCGGGCGGAGAAGTGGTGCGTCCACGCCGCGCCGGGGCATTGGCCGGACGCGGACATGCTGCCCGTCGGCGCGCTGCGGCAGTGCTACGACCCGAACGGCTGGACGAACTTCACGCAGGCGGAGCAGCGGACGATGATGACGCTGTGGTGCATGATGCGCTCGCCGCTGATGATGGGCGGGGAGCTGACGAAAAATGACGCTTTCACGCTGAAGCTGCTGACGAACCGGGATGTGCTGGCGATTGAAAAGACGAGCGCGTGCGCCCATCCGCTGTGGACGACGGAGGACGAAAGCGTGTGGGTTGCGCCGCGCAGGGACGGCAAGGGGCTGTATGTGGCGCTGTTCAACCTGTCGGAAGAGACGCGGACGGTTCGCGTGACAGGCGAAATGCTGGAAGGGACGTACTCGGCGGCGCGGGAACTGTGGACGGGCGAGAAGCAGCAGATGACGGACGGGATGACGGCGGCGCTGGGGAAGCATGACGCAGCGGTGTTTTTGGTGGAATAATCAGGCAATGGACAAATTGAAGCAAACAATGACGTACAAAGGCTATGTCGGTTCGGTCGAATTTTCCGACGCGGACGGCGTGTTCTTTGGCAAGGTGCAGGGCGTTCGCAGTCTGATTTCGTATGAAGGAGAGACACGCGAAGCACTGGAAGTGGATTTTCGGGAGGCGATGGATGCGTATCTCGAACTGTGCCAAGAAATCTAACGCAAGGAGGGAACAAAAGAAGTGAAACGCACACGCATACTGGCCGCCGCACTGCTGTTTCTGGTGCTTCTGCTGATTGGCATCGCCTGCACGCAGAGCAGAACGTTCAGCTATCAGCCCTATGAGGGGGAGTTGGAAGACGGTCAGTATGTTCCGAATAATTTCCAGCAGGAAGCTGCCATTTGGCTCGGCGTATACAAGGGGCAGCTCTATATTTGGCCGCGGTGCAGCCGTTCGACGAGTGAAACGGAATACAACGGCTGGCTGTGCGCACTGACGCCGGAAGGAATCGTCAAGATAAGAAAACTTGACCGCTCCGACAATGCTCATGAGAAAATTGCTGGTTTTGACGGTCGATTCCTCTATTATTGGCACGTTTCAGATAACGAACTTTACAGCTACGATATAGAGACGGATCAGGAAGAAATGATAGCCGCGGCGAACAGCAGCCTGTCCTATGCGGTTGTGTTTGCAGAAGACGGCTCACTCTATATTCCGTCAGATACACCGCAGGATTTTGTTCGTGTGCGCGATGGAAAACTCGTTGCCTATACGGACGAACAGGCACAGTACAGCAGCGGCGAACTCAGCTATTATCTGCGCAAGCAAGATTCTGCTGGTGCTGTGGAACTCATCGTGTCAGACGCGAATGCGCAGGAGCAGAAAATCGAACTGCCGTATATGCGGAACAGATCGGTATTCCCTTGCAGTCAAGGTATTCTTGTGCATGATGACAGGTTTTCCAAGCTGCTGTATCTTGTTCGTTCAGCCGATGAGGTTGTCTGCCTGATGGACGTGCCGTGTGAGTTTTCTCATAGCGCAGCGACGGTTGTGGGGGATGATGCGTTCCTCTCTGTGAAGCGCTATCAGGGATACAAGTACAATATTCTTCCGCAGCGGTATGAGAATGATGAAATAGAAGGAACGTACCGCATCAATTTAGCAACCCAAACGACCGAAAAAGTGAGTGACAGTATTTTTTCTGGGCTGTATTACTTTGGCGGCGAACACATCTTTGCAACGGATGAGCATTGCAATATCACGGTGCTGGATTTGGAAGGCAATGTGGTGCAGAAGGTGCTGGAACTGAAGTGATACCCAGCTGTTCATCCATCAATTGCATAAAAACCGCGGGTCGTGCCTCCTACATCAGGAAGCACGGCCCGCGCCGTTATTGCCTATTCCGTTGCAAAGCCCTTAGTCCAGCAGCGCCTCGGACGCAACGCGCAGATCCGCATTCAGCTTCTCCGCGTCCGCCTTGTCGCTCGCGTTGGTGTTGACGTACAGCTTGATTTTCGGCTCCGTGCCGGACGGACGCACGCAGACCCAGTTGCCCTTCTCCAGCTCGAAGTACAGCACGTCGGACTTCGGCAGACCCGTCGGTTCGACCTTGCCGCCCTCGGTGCGCGTGCCCTTCAAATAGTCGCGAACCGCCGTGACCTTCATGCCGCAGAGTTCCTTCGGGGGATTCTCGCGCAGCTCCTTCATGATTTCCTTCATGCGGGTCAGGCCGTCCTTGCCGGGCAGCGTCTTGCTGACGACCTTTTCCACGAAATAGCCGTATTCGCGGAAGATGGACTGCACATAATCATAGAGCGTGATGCCCTGCGCGGCGCAGGCACAGGCGACCTCGGCAATCAGCAGAGAGGCATTGACGCCGTCCTTGTCGCGCACGAACGTGCTGGACAGGAAGCCGTAGCTCTCCTCGAAGCCGAAGAGGAACGTGTGAGAGCCGGTGTCCTGGAACTGCTGAATCTTTTCGCCGATGAACTTGAAGCCCGTCAGCGTCTCGAACATCTCCACGCCGAAGGACGCGGCAATCTTGTTCGCCAGCGACGTGGACACGATGGACTTCACCGCCGCGCCGTTCTTGGGCAGCGTTCCCTGCTTCTGCTTGGTGGAGAGGATGTAGTGCAGCAGCACGCAGCCGATCTGGTTGCCGGTCAGCAGCTGCCAGTCGCCATTGCCGGTCTTGACGGCGACACCCAGACGGTCGCAGTCGGGGTCGGTGGCGAAAATGACCTTCGCGCCGACTTCATCCGCCAGCTTGATGGCAAGGACGAATGCGCCGGGGTCTTCCGGGTTCGGCACCTTGACGGTGGAGAAATTCGGGTCGGGCAGCTCCTGCTCCTTGACGACGGAGACGTTGCTGATGCCGACTTCGCGCAGGATGCGGCGAACCGGCACGTTGCCCGAACCGTGGATGGGCGTGTAGACGATGGAGAGCTTGCTGCCTTCCTCGGCAAGCAGCTCCGGCTGGATGCACAGCGTCTTGACCTGCGCAATGTAGTCGTCATCGACTTCCTTGTTGCCGATGATTTTCAGCAGCCCCTTCGCCTTGGCTTCTTCTTCGTCCATCAGCTTGCAGTCGGTGTAGGGGGTGGCGCGGATGAAGGCGGTGATGCCGTCCGCGGCTTCCGGACCGACCTGCGCGCCGTCCTCAGCGTAGACCTTATAGCCGTTGTACTGCGGCGGATTGTGGCTGGCGGTGATGACGATGCCGGCGATGGCATGGAGGTGGCGAACCGCGTAGGACAGAATCGGGACAGGACGGAGCGCGTCAAACAGATACGCCGGAACGCCCTCCTGCGCCAGCACGAGCGCCGTATCGCGGGCAAACTCAGCGGAGAAGCGGCGGCTGTCATACGCAATCACCACGCCGCGCTGCGCTTCCTGCGGATTTTGCAGCAGGTACTTTGCCAAGCCCTTTGTTGCCCGGCGGACGTTGTAGCGGTTCATGCGGTTCATGCCTGCGCCCAGTACGCCGCGCATCCCCGCTGTGCCGAAGGAAAGCTCGGTATAGAAGCGGTCTTCGATTTCCGCGGGGTCATTCGCAATTGCCTTCAAATCGGCAATCGTATCGGCATCGGCGGCAAAATCATGCAGCCATTGTTCATAAGCGGTCTTGACGTCCATAGGGGTACTGCCTCCTTGTTTTTTCGCGTCCGCAGCGAAAAAATCTGCGGGACACGTTCGGTTAGCTGTCTTTATTATACCGTTCTCCGCCCGATTTTTCAAGGTGGACGTGCGAAAAAAACAACCGTCCGGCGGGAAAAAACGAAAATTTCGCCACAGAAACCGTCTTTTCGATGAACATTTTACATTTCCAAGGGGTGTGCACCTTGACAGAAGGGGCTGTTAACGAGTAAAATAGGATAGGGTATGTGGTTCCATTTCCAAGAGAAGTGGACAGGCATGATTTCTGCTCGATGCGCCCGCCTTTTCCGGCGCATGGCGCGGAAGGAGGAAGGGCGGCTGTGCGCTGCCCGATGGGGATATGATGAAGAAACGGATTTTTGCGCTTTTCTGTGCTCTGCTGATGCTGACGGGACTGGTGAGCATTGCCGGGGCGGAAAGCACCGCCAGCACACTGCCGATTAAGGTGGAACTGGATTTCTCCAAGTACCAGTTTACCGCGCCGGAGGAGATTACCGTCACGATTCGCGTGACGAACGTAACGGACGAGAAGTTCACGTCCCCCGTGTCGGTGCTTGACCCCAACGGCAGCATCATCGAGGCGTTCGGCACGCCGCTGCTGGACGCGGGCGCGAGCCAGAGCTGCACGATTGCGTGGAACGTGACGCAGGCGGATTTGAACGCCGGACAGCTGGCGTTCCGCGTGCGCTATCCCCGCAAGGATGAAAACGGCATCGTTTCCAACGCGAGCAACAACTTTGTCAAGCGCATTTCGCAGGTGCAGGCAGAACCGGAAATTCAGGTCAGCCGCACCATCACGCCCGGTATCGCCCGCAAGGGACAGGAAGTGAGCGTGGTGTACGAAATCCGCAACGTCGGTACGGTGGATGTGACGGGCGTGCGCATCAAGGAGTCCTCCGCTGTTTCGTCGAACACGGCGAGCATCGGCGCGATTCCGGCGGGCGAGAAGAAGTCGCATACCTTTACCGTGACGATGGGCACGAAGAACATCACCTCCAACGCGACCGTCACCTACTCCGCGGGCGGCAAGAGCTACACTGAGAAGGTGGCGGATGCGACCATTAAGTACGGCACGGTCAACCTGACCGCAACGCTGACCGCTGACCGCAAGGGCGGCAATATCGGCGATGAAGTCAAGCTGACGCTGACGCTCAAGAACACGGGCAAGAAGAACATCACGGGCATCACCGTCACTGACCCGACGCTGAACACGGTGTTTACCGATGTGACGGTGGAAGCGGGCAAGACGGTCAAGCTGGAAAAGACCATCACCATGACCGAAACGGCGGAATATCAGTTCACCGTGACGGGCATGGAGGGAACGACCGGCATTGAAACGGCGACGGGCCGCCTTCCGCTGACGGCCATTGACCCGGCGAAAGCCCCCAGCCTGACGGTGGAAACAACGGCCAGCACGGATGTTGTGTTCACCCTGCCGTCGGTCATCCGCTTCACCATCACCGTGACCAACACCGGCAATTATGACGCGAAGAGCATCAGCGTCTTGTCCTCAGGCGTGACGCTGGCAAGCATTGCCCAGCTTGCGCCCGGCGAGTCCTTCACGACGATGCGCGACGTGCAGGTGAACATGGTGGGCAAATTCCGCTTCGACGCGACCCTGCGCAACGAACTCGATGAGGCTACAACCTTTGAGGGCAACATCATTCAGGTGCAGCAGGCAGCGCCGACGAGTGTGCCGACGCAGGTGCCTGTCACCACGCCGCAGCCCTTCGAGGCGGACGAACTGCCGACGGAGGACAATCTGCCCGCCGCCGTGACGACCTTCCAAGGTGTGCTGACGACGCTGTACTACATCTTCGCGGTGCTGGCGGTGATTTCTGCCGTGCTGCTGGCAGTGAGCATTGCCGGGCGCGTGATGAATCGCCCGAAGGATGGGCAGGAGCAATTGCAGCTCAGCGAACGCCGCAACTACACCGAGGAAGTGCCGGAAGACGAGCGCGTGATGATTGCGGACGAAAGCGAGAATGCGCCGGAAGCCGAGGAAAAGCCTGAAACGGCAGAAACGGCGGGCGCGGTGCAGACGGCGGACGACGTGGCGGCAAACGAAAAGCCCGCAAGCGCCGAGGCGCAGCAGGTCTTTACCGCGGACGATATGGCGGAAGACGGCGATGCCATGGAGGACGCGAAAGCGCAAATCTACGGCCGCAGCAAGCGCGGACGCCAGTAATACGGATTTTTTTGCCCCGGTCAGCAAGATAACGGCTGACCGGGGCTTTGTGTCACTTTGTGACGACTTCGTAACATTTTTCGCGAAGGGCATGTTTTTCTTTGCTTTTTGCGCGGAATATGGTATAATAAGAAACTGGTTTATCATCCCTTGATTCAGGTGGAAAATCGGGGATGACATTCGCCTGACGAGGAGGACGAAACTGTGTTTAACAAGCTGATGAATTCCTACTACTACGGCAAGAGCGGCAAGGGCGACTACACGCCCGACGACCTGCCGAAGAACCGCTGGCAGCTGTTTCTGGAGATGCTGCGCACGCGCATGAGCGGGCTGTGCCGCATGAATCTGATGTACTTTGTGACGTGGCTGCCCGCGATGATTGCGATTGCGCTGTGTGTCGTCAGCTTGATTATGACGCTGGCGGGCACGGTGCAGGTGGACGAGACGGGCGCAGTCATGGATGCGATTGACCAGACAGCGCTCCGTGAAGCCATGCAGACCAGCAGCGACATGATTTTTGTCACGCTGCTGATTCTGATTCCGTGCATCGCGATTACCGGGCCGTTCACGGCGGGACTCAGCTACGTCACCCGCAACTGGGCGCGCGACGAACACGCCTTCCCGTGGGCGGACTACAAGGATGCCATCAAGGCGAACTGGAAGCAGGGGCTGCTCGTCAGCACGATTACCGGCTGCGTGCCGTTCCTTGTCTACATCTGCTGGCGCTTCTACGGTGATATGGCGGTGGAAAACGCCGTGTGGGTCATTCCGCAGATGCTGATTCTGATGCTGGGCATCCTCTGGGCGCTCGCAGTGACGTACATGTACCCGATGATGGTGACGTATCAGATGAACTTCCGCACCATCGTCCGCAACAGCTTTATCCTCGCGGTCGGGCGGCTGCCGGGCAGCGTGGGCATTCGACTGCTGCACTGCGTCCCGACGGTGCTGTTCACCGTGATTTTCCTGCTGACGCTTCAGCCGTGGGTGCTGATGCTCCTGTTCGCGTACTACCTCATCTTCGGCTTCGCGTTCAGCCGCTTCATCACCGCCAGCTTCACCAACGCGGTGTTTGACAAGTACATCAACTCCCGCATTGAGGGCGCGCAGGTCAACCGCGGCTTGTCGCAGGAGGATGACGACGATGATGACGACGACGAGCAGGAAGAAGAGCGCGAACTGAAGCCGTGGGAAAACGGCTACACGGACAAACGCTAAGGGATAACGGCGGCGCAGGGTGTGCATTCTATTTGTAGACTATTTTCGGATAGAAACCAGCGAATGCGCAAGCAGACTTCTTCGACTGTCACCAACATGGGCTAACCCCAAAAGTGACGGCGCCGAAGGGGTGTCGGGGGCGACCGCAGACTTCGTCTGTTTTCATTGCCCCCGACTCGCCTCCGCAGAGGCGAAACCCTCTGCATGAAGCGCAATTCTATGCGGAAATAGCATTCCCCCACCGGGAGGTGATAGAATGCAAACTTGGCGCTTGCCCGACAAGCTCCGCCGCAAGTATGAGACGGCGGAAGCCCTCGGATTGACGGAAAAGCTGCGCAGCGTCGGCTGGGCGGGTCTGTCCGCGAAGGAAGCGGGCAGAATCGGCGGTACGATGCGCGGAAAAAACAGATAATCAGGCAGGAAAACGAATGTATACAGGATTTGCGGAAGTTTACGACACGCTGATGAACGACGTGCATTACGGCGCGTGGGCGGATATGTACGCCCGGATGATGACGGCGTACGGCATCCCGCGCAATGCGAAGGTGTGCGAGTGCGCGTGCGGCACGGGCAGCCTGACACTGCCCTTGCAGCAGCTGGGCTATGAGATGATGGGCATCGACCTCTCGCAGGAAATGCTCTGGCAGGCGGCGCAGAAAGCGCGCAAGGCGGGGTTCGGCATCCCGTTCATCCGGCAGGACATGCGGCAATTGCGGCTGCATCGCCCGGTAGACGCGGTGCTGGCGACATGCGACGGGGTGAATTACCTCCTGCAGGACGTGGACGCGGCGGCGTTCTTCCAATCCGCATGGGATGCCATCAAACCCGGCGGCGGGCTGTTCTTCGATGTGTCGACACCTTATAAGCTGGAGCACCTGCTGGGCAGCCAGTTCATGGGCGAGGATCGCCGGGACGTGACGTATATGTGGCAGAACCGGTATTTTCCGGAGCGCCAGCAGGTGGAAATGCACCTTGCTATCTTCGTGAAGGAGCCGGACGGGCGGTATCGGCGGATTGACGAGGAGCAGGTACAGCGCGCGTATCAGGCGGAGAAGCTGGTGGCGCTCTTGCAGTCGATTGGCTTTGTGGATGTGCGGGTGTTCGGGACGAATGCGCTTACGCATCCGTCGCCGGAGGAGCATCGGTGGCATATCGCGGCGAGGAAACCGGAGTAAGGTTTGAAACATACTCCGACTTCGGAGCGACAAGGAGAATCGCCTCCGCAGAGGCGAAACCCTGCATAAACACGCGGACACAGTATGAAAGTGTCACCAACTGAATCGCGAAAAAGGGTCAAGGGAGGAACTCCCTTGCAGGGTGCAGGGGCAGCGCCCTTGCTGGGGTCAAGGGGCAACGCCCCTTGGGTCTCCCTCACAGTTCCGCGCCGTTCTCAATCGCCGTAATCATGTCGATGCGGCGCTGGTGACGGCCGCCCTCGAACTCGGCGGTCAGCCAGTGGGTCGCAATCATCTTCGCTAAGTCAACGCCGACGACGCGCGCACCCATCGTCAGGATGTTGCTGTTGTTGTGGCGCTTGCTCAATTCGGCACTGTACACGTCCGAACAGGTGCAGACGCGCGTGCCCTTCACCTTGCTTGCCGCAATGCCGATGCCGATGCCCGTGCCGCAAATCAGGATGCCGCGGTCGCACTCGCCGGACGCAACCGCCTTCGCCGCGCGGTAGCCGTATACGGGATAATCGCAGGAGACCGCCGTGTCCGTGCCGAAATCCTTCCATTCCAGCCCCATCGAATCCAGCAGCTTCATCATTTCCTTTTTGAGTTCAATGCCGGTGTGGTCGCAAGCCAAAGCAATCATGAGAAAATCCTCCTTTATCCTCCGAAACCGCCCATGCAGACGATTCGCTCTCCTTTATGTTAATACGCGAAAAAATGCGAAACTCCTGCCGATGGAAAAAGAAAAGGGTAGAATCCGCGCGGAAAGCATGGTATACTAACATGGTGCAAGAATCGCACGAATGTCCCAAGGAGGGAAATAAAATGGCAGATAATTGCAAACTGTGCCGCATTGCGCTGGAGAATGTCTCCGTGGTGCGCGGCGGACAGACGCTTTTGCAGGATGTGTCAATGCACATCCACTGCGGTCAGCTGACGGTGCTGATCGGCCAGAACGGCGCGGGGAAAACGACGCTCATCCGCGCCCTGCTGGGGGAATACGCTCACGGCGGTACGATTCGCCATGTGGACGGCGAAGGGCGCGACGTGGCGCACATGCGCACGGGGTATGTGCCGCAGCATCTGGAATTTGACAAGGAGATGCCTGTGACGGTGGAGGATTTCCTCGCCGCCAGCCTGACGCGCCGCCCGGTGTGGACGGGGGTCGGCAAAAAGACCCGCGCGCAGGTGATGGAGGCGCTGAAAATGGTGGAGGGCGAAAAGCTGCTGCACCGCCCGCTCGGCCGCTGCTCCGGCGGCGAATTGCAGCGTGTGCTGCTCGCACTGGCGCTGCATCCCGCCCCTGACCTGCTTGTGCTGGACGAGCCCGTCTCCGGCGTTGATCAGAACGGCTTGCAGATGTTCCTGGATACCGTCGTGCGCCTGAAGGAGCATCACCATATGGCGATTCTGCTCGTCAGCCACGACCTGAACGTCGTCCGCCAGTACGCTGACCATGTGGTGCTGCTGGACAAGACGGTGCTGAAGCAGGGCAAGCCGGATGACGTGTTCGCATCGCCGGAATTCCAGAAGGTGTTCGGGCTGGGCGCAAAGACGCTCAATGCCCAGCGGCTGCATGGCGCGGAACGCTGGATGGGGCGCAAGGCGGAAACGCCCGAGGAAGAAATCGCCCGTGCCGCCGCCGTGGTGGACGACGAGACGAAAGGAGGTCAGGCGTGATGGATGCGATTCGCGCGTTTGTGCAAACGCTGCTGCCCTTTGAATTTATGCAATTTGACTTCATGGTCAATGCGCTGCTGGCGATTCTGCTGCTGACGCCGCTGCTGGGGCTGCTCGGCACGATGGCGGTCAACCAGCAGATGGCGTTCTTCTCCGACGCGCTGGGCCACAGCGCACTGACGGGCATCGGGCTGGGTATCCTGCTTGGCGTGTCAAGCGACCTGCTGGCGATGCTGGTGTTCGGTATCGTCTGGGCGCTGCTGATTTGCCGCATCAAGCAGACCGGGGCGGCATCTACCGATACAATCATCAGCGTCTTTTCGTCCACGTCAGTGGCGGCAGGCGTGCTGGTGCTGTCCATGGGCGGCGGATTCGCGAAGTATTCGTCCCTGCTCGTCGGCGACGTGCTGGCGGTACAGGACAGCGACCTGCTCTATCTGCTGATTGCGCTTGTGGCGGGCATTGCGCTGTGGGCGGTGATGTACAATTCGCTGCTGCTGTCGGGCATCAGCCCGTCCCTGGCGCGCAGCCGAGGCATCCATAATCGGCTGGTGGAGTGCGCGTTCGTGGTACTGGTGGCGGTCGCGGTCATGCTGGCGATTCGCTGGGTTGGCGTGATGCTGATTAACGCACTGCTGATTCTGCCCGCGGCGGCGGGGCGCAATCTGGCGCGGTCAAGCCGTCAGCACGCGGTGTACAGCGTGGTGATTGCGCTGGTGTGCGGCGTGGCGGGGCTGATTTGCGCGTATTATCTGGATACGACGGCGGGTGCGGCGATTGTGCTGTTCGCGGCGGTGTGCTACGCCATCTCGCTGAGCATTCGGGCGCTGAGAAAGTAACGGAGGAACGACATGGAGCGAATCCTGATACTGATGCAGGCGGCGAACTGGGCGGAAGCGACCGAGGCGCTGACCTCCGCGCGGGAGAACGCCCTGCACCGCAATGCGCTGTCGTACGCGCTGGTGCTGCCGGAAGCCCCGACATCCCCCGAAGAATGCAATATGGCGGCGTTCGGGGCGCTGCAATACCTTGTCAGCCTGGAAATGACTTTCGCTGCGATGGAAACGCTCTGGCATGGCGAACGCTATGCGCTGCTGGCGCATCCGGCGATGCGGTTTGAGCGCGACTGGGAGAAGAAGCTCCTGCGCGCGCTGAACGACTGCCCGGTGGAAAACGCTCAGGCGGTGCTGACGGGCTATCTGCCGGCGCAGGATGATCCGATTGGCGCGGTTTGTCCGGTTGCGGCGGAGCGCATCGACCCGGACGGCACGCTGTGCTTTGCGCACGGAATGCCCCTGACGCTTGCGGCGCACCCGATGCCGGGCGCGTTTCTTCATCCGGACTTCTTCTTTGCGCGCGCGGGCTTCATCCGGGCGATGGCGCAGGGGAGCGGTACAGCGTTCCTGCGTGCGATGGTGCAGGGATGGCAGTGCTGCACGCTGAATCAGCCCGTCATCACCCTGACGCACGATTTGCCCGTGCCGCCCGCGCGGATAGACCCGCAGGAGGATGGCTTGGCGCAGCTGAAGGAAGAATACGGCGTTGACTTCGCGGTGGGTACGCTGTCCGCGGCGGCGAAGCGAGGCTTGAAGTCAAACAGCCTCGACATGACGCTGGCGGTGACGCCGCTGATGCGCATCAAGTCGGCAGTGCAGCGGCGCAGGAAGCGCACCGACCCGATGCCGCTGTGCGTGACGGTCTGCCCGGCATCGCTGGACGAAGAAGGGATGCACTGGCTGCGCCAGCTGACGAAAATGCAGGATTTGGCGCTGCTGTGCTATGCCGAAGGGCTGAAGCTGCGCGAAGTGGCGGAATTCCACCCGAACGTGCTGGAGTACAAGCCACGCTATGCCCTGCCGATGCCGTCGGGGACGCCGCTGTTCAGCCGTGCGGCGATGCTCAGCGCGGCGCGCGACCGGGTGCTCTCCAGCACGCACTATATCTGGATGGCACCGGACTGCGTGCGCTATCCGCTCTATACCGGCATGGCGCTGCCGTGGAAGCGGCTGTGCGGCGAGAAAATCGTGCTGGCAAGCGTCAGGAACCGCCTCGACCTGTCCATGGTCGTTGTACCGGACAAGCAGATAAAGCCGCTGATGAGCGCCATAGGGGAGCAATTACGGGCATTGCTGGCGGCAGGGACGATTCCGGAGACGGAAGAGGCGCTCTGGGCGGGCATTGTGAAGGAACATCCGGACTGGTTTGAGTTCCGGGCGCTGCCGGTGGAAAAACAGCTGTTCACATTATTGCTGTGAGGAGAAATATCATGCAGACGATTGCATTTCGACTGGTGAAGGGGATTATGCTGATTCCGGCGACGGCGGACGGGCAGGAGGGCTATTTCGCGTTCGACACGGGCGCGATGCAGACCGCGGTGAACCGCGCCTATTTCCCGGAATTACAGGGGGACACCATCGAAATCGCGAAATTCACCGAAGGCGTGAAAAAGACGAACGCGGAAGAGGGTATGCTGACGACGCTGAACGTCGCCGGGATTGCGCGGGAGCAGCTGCCGGTGCTGCTGATGGATCTCATGTATGTCGAGAAGGAGCTGAAGACGGTTGACCCGGAAATCCGCTTCCTTGGCACGATGGGCATTGACGTCATCCGGGACTACACGGTGCTGCTGGACTACGAGAAGCAGGAAATTGTGCTTGACCCGGAAGTGCCGGATTTCGCGGCGCAGCGGGAAGCACCTATGCGGCTGGAAAAGCTGCCGATTATCCCCGTGGAAATCGGCGGCGAGACGATGGACTTCGTGCTGGACACGGGCGCGAGCGTCTGCCTGTTAGGCGAACGCTTCCGAACGATGCCGGGGCTGACGCCTGTGCCGGATATGCCGAACGTGATGATGCTTCCGGCGCTGACCGTGGCAGGAAAAACGTATGCGCAGTTGATGGCGGTGCTGTCGGACATTACGCCGATACAGCAGAAAGTGCCGGTGGAGGGCGTTATCGGCTATCAGGTGCTGTCGCCGCAGCGGTCAATGCTGGATTTTCGGGGTCAGCGGCTGCTGCTGGAAATAGTATAATGCGGACAAATTCGTCAGAACCCGCATAGAACGTTCGGAAAGGCAGAAAAAACGTTTTTTCGCCCGATTTTCGCCGTCAGTGGAAGCTGTTCTGTTTACAGGGCTTGCGGCACTTCGGGCGGTTTTCGGCTGCCCATTTCGACCAGATTCAGCATTGACAAGAGCCGCTCCTGTGGTGTATGATGGCATTCGTTCCTGCCTTGCAGACACTATATGTAGCATGGTCAGGAGAAAACATCCACAACTTATGCCGACTGAACGGCTGGTTATCAATTGGTTCTCAAATGGGAAATAATACGGATAGAATAGAGAATGATGGAGGCACCGACCATGGGCATTGATATGATTCGCAAACGCGACGGACGCGAAGTTCCCTTTGATCAAGACAAGATTGAGCAGGCCATTTTCGCGTCCTTTCAGGCGTCGGGGAGTGCGCGCGGGCATGAGACGAGCCGCAAGCTGACGGAGGAAGTTGTCCGCCTGCTGGAGAACAACGAGAACATCAGCGCCATCCCCAGCGTGGAGCAGGTGCAGGACACGGTGGAGCAGGTGCTGATGCGCAACGGCTTCACCCGCACGGCGAAGTCCTACATCCTTTATCGCGCCGAGCGCAGCCGCGTCCGCGAGATGAACTCCCGCCTGATGCGCACGTTTGGGGACATTGTGTTCAAGGACGCCAGCGAATCTGACATCAAGCGCGAGAACGCCAACATCAATGGCGATACTGCCATGGGCGCAATGCTCAAATTCGGCAGCGAAGGCGCAAAGCAGTATTACGAGAAGTACGTCATGGATCCGCGATTTGGTCAGGCGCACATGGACGGCGATATCCACATTCACGACATGGATTTCTACACGCTGACGACGACGTGCTGCCAGATTGAGCTGAAGAGCCTGTTCAAGGGCGGCTTCTCCACGGGGCATGGCTATCTGCGCGAGCCGCAGGACATTACGTCCTACGCGGCGCTGGCGTGCATTGCCATTCAGGCGAACCAGAACGATCAGCACGGCGGACAGGCGATTGTGGACTTCGATTACGGCATGGCGCCCGGCGTGAAAAAGACGTTCATCAAGCGTTACCGCATGAACCTCTCCCGTGCGCTGGAGCTGCTGCTGAACGACGCTGAGTGCGACGCGCACGCCAATGAACTGGTGGCGCAGACCAAGGCGGAGAACCTCGAACCCACGCTGGAAGAGAACGCCGACCACCGCGCACGCATGGCGGAACTGCTGACGAAGTACGTCGCGGACGAGCAGATGATTGCTCGCATCCTCGACTTCACGCAGCGCCGCTCCGAGCAGGAGACGGACAAGGCGACCTATCAGGCAATGGAGGCGCTCATCCACAACCTGAATACCATGAACAGCCGCGCGGGCGCGCAGGTGCCGTTCTCGTCCATCAACTACGGCATGGACGTGTCGCCTGAAGGCCGCTTGGTGATGAAGAACGTGCTGCTGGCGACGGAAGCAGGTCTGGGCGGCGGCGAAACGCCGATTTTCCCGATTCAGATTTTCCGCGTCAAGGAAGGCGTCAACTTCAACCCCGGCGACCCGAACTACGACCTCTACCGCCTTGCCATCCGCACGAGCGCAAAGCGCCTGTTCCCGAACTTCTCCTTTGTGGACGCGCCGTTCAACCTCCAGTACTACAAGCCCGGCCATCCGGAGACCGAAATCGCCTACATGGGCTGCCGCACCCGCGTGATGGGCAATGTCTACGACCCCGATCGCGAAATCGCCCCGCGCCGCGGCAATCTGTCCTTCACGTCCATCAACCTGCCGCGCATTGCCATTGAGGCGAACGGCAACGTCGATGTGTTCTTCAAGGTGCTGCAGGAACGCATGGAACTGGTGATTGATCAGCTGAACGAACGCTTCCGCATCATCAGCAACAAGCGCGTGAAGAACTTCCCGTTCCTGATGGGCGAGGGCGTGTGGATTGACTCCGAGAAGCTGAGCTGGAACGACAAGGTGGGCGAAGTGCTCAAGCACGGCACGATGACCATCGGCTTCATTGGTCTGGCGGAAGCGCTGGTTGCCCTGCGCGGCAAGCATCACGGCGAGGACGAGGAAAGCCAGAAGCTGGGCCTGAAAATCATCCGCACGATGCGCGAATACACCGACAAGGTGTCCGCGGAGACGGGGCTGAACTACTCCGTCATTGCCACGCCTGCGGAAGGTCTGTCCGGACGCTTCATCCGCCTCGACAAGCAGCGCTTCGGCATCATCCCCGGCGTGACTGACCGCGAATACTACACGAACTCCTTCCATGTGCCGGTTTACTACCACTGCACGGCGTTCCATAAGCTGAGCGTGGAAGCGCCGTATCATGCGCTGACCAACGGCGGCCATATCTCCTATGTGGAGATGGACGGCGACCCGCTGAAGAACCTCGACGCGTTCGAGAAGATTGTGCGCTATATGCACGACATCGGCATCGGCTACGGTTCGATTAACCACCCGGTTGACCGTGACCCGCTGTGCGGCTATAATGGCATTATCGACGATACTTGCCCGTGCTGCCACCGTGGGGAAACCACCCGCGTGACGGAACGCATGAAGCGCATCAAGGTGGACTAAACGCCCCCTTTATCCAGAGCGTTTGGTAGTGCGACCAAGCCGGGCAGCCCAAAAAGGGTCAAGGGGCAATGCCCCTTGCGGAGTCCAGAGGCAGCGCCTCTGGTAGGGTCTGGGGCAACGCCCCGGCGTTTCCCCATAAAACGCCTTCTCCTTCGGGGGAGGGCGTTTCCGTCATTCATTCATCCACCGCGAAAGAGGGTCAATTACCATGGAAATCCGCATCTTTGGTTTGGCAGACGACAGCATCGTCGATGGGCCGGGCGTCCGCTATACCGTGTTCGTGCAGGGCTGCCCGCACCACTGCCCCGGCTGCCATAATCCCGCGTCGCATGACTTTGCCGGCGGCACGCTGATGGACACCGACGGCATCATCCGCAAAATCGGCGAGAATCCGCTGCTGGACGGCGTGACGCTCTCCGGCGGCGAACCCATGTGCCAGCCCGAAGCCTGCCGCACGATTGCGGACGCGGCGCACGCAAAGCACCTCAACGTTTGGTGCTACACGGGCTTCACGCTCGATGCGCTGCTGAAGGAGAACAACCCGGCGCGCATGGCGCTGCTGCACAGCATCGACGTGCTGGTGGACGGACGCTTCGTGCAGGAGCAGAAGTCGCTGTCGCTGCTCTACCGCGGCAGCAGCAATCAGCGGCTGATTGACGTGCCGAAAACGCTTGCGACGGGCGAAATCACCCTATGGACACCGCCTGTGTGGTGATTTCTCTGCGAATTTTACAAACAATTCACAGAATTACAAGCGAAAACTGGGAAATAATAGTTGAATTTCCTGCACAAGTGTGCTATACTGATAGCAGGGAGGCGAATGCGGGTGAAAATCCTATTTGTGTGTCACGGCAATATTTGCCGCAGCCCTATGGCAGCGATGGTGTTCCGGTACTTGGCACAGCAGCGGCATGTGTCTGGCGAGTTTGAGGTGGATTCCGCCGCACTGAGCAGCGAGGAAATTGGCAACGGGATCTATCCGCCCGCGCGCCGAATTCTGGTCAAGCACGGGGTGCCCTGCACGGAGCATCGTGCGCGGCAGATTACGCCGGAGGATTTTGAAACGGCGGATTTGATTATCGGCATGGAGTGGGGACACTTGAAGAAGCTGCGTGCTCTGTGCCCGAAGGAGCAGCAGGCGAAGCTGCATCTGCTGCTGGACTTTGCCGAGCGGCAGGGCGACATTGAAGATCCGTGGTATACGGATGACTTTGACCGGGCATACCGCGACATTCTGCGCGGCTGCGAGGGTCTGCTGCGGAATCTGACGGAAAACAAGACGGCATAACAAAAGGATGTCAAGGAGCGAAATCCTCCTGACATCCTTTTTGATTTCAGCGATTATTCTTCCGTTTTCGGCGCTTCCTCCGGCGCACTTTCCGTCTCATCCCAGCGGCGAACCGTGCGCTGCGCCAAACTCACGAAGTCCAGCATGAACGAACGCTCGCGGTTATCGTTGGTATAGGGAAAATCCACCGCGTTCTCGGACAGGCTCGCGCCCAGCAGCAGACATGGCGACACTGACAGCACGTTGCAGACGGAAACCAGCGTATCAATGCTGGCAATGCGCGTGCCGCGCTCGATGTGCCCCATGAAAGACGAGGAAATGCCGACCTTCTCCGCCAGCTGCTCCTGCGTTAGATGCTTCGCTTTGCGGGCATCGCGCACTCGAAGCCCCAAATCCTGATAATTTACGGTCATGTTCATATTCCTTCTTTCTTATTACCCCAATTGTTCGGGTTTTATTTATTATAATGGATGAAAGAAAATCGAAGAAGAGACGATAAGCAATATTATGATTCTTTTGGTGCGGATTATGCGAAAAGATGGACACTACAAGAATCTTTTTTCAACCATGATTCCTCGCAAAAATGAGACGAAAATAATTTTCCAGAAGGTCTGTACATTTTCCGCAAACCGTGTTATAATATTCCCTGCAGCCCAACCAGGAATCCAAGGTTCTAATCTCCCTTTGGTTGTCACATGACCTGCGCCGGGAAACTGGAGCAAAACCATGGAAGCAGATGACCTCAAGGCAACGGTATGGGTGACAATTTGAAGGAGGTTTCCCAACCATGTACGAAGATGAAACGCTTGTCTGCCGCGACTGCGGCCAGGAATTCGTGTTCTCCGCGTCCGAGCAGGCTTTCTTCGCCGAGAAGGGCTTCATGAACAAGCCCTCTCGCTGCCCGAAGTGCCGCGCGGCTCGTCGCGCCCAGAACGGCAACGGTTCTTCCGCTCCCCGTCAGATGTATGACGTGGTGTGCGCGAACTGCGGCAAGGCCACCCAGGTGCCCTTCCAGCCCCGTGGCGACCGTCCCGTGCTCTGCCGTGAGTGCTTCGACGCTCAGCGCGCTTCCCGCTATTAATTGACGGCTCCTCCGGGAGCAATCAATCAGCGGTGCAATAGCACACGAAAAACCCCGTCGGTGTTTCCGAGCAATCGGAGTGCCGACGGGGCTTTTTGCTGTTTCAGAGGAAATCAAGCTGCAATTTGGGCAGGTGCTTGGAAGAACGAAAAGCACCGAAGGTTCCCCAAGGGCGAACGGAAAGCCGTTGGGTCGTCTCCGCAGAGGCAAAACCCTCTGTAATAGAAATATCATCCGTATAATGTGCTATGCACACTGGCTATGGCGATGCTTCCAAATAAGCAGGCAAGGCAGATAAAACAAAAAAACCGCCCTTTCGGACGGTTTCTTGAGGTGAACTCATGAAGAGCACCCTCTGTGCTGGAGCGGGTGATGGGAATCGAACCCACGTGACCAGCTTGGAAGGCTGGAGCTCTACCATTGAGCTACACCCGCATGTGGAGCGGTAGACGAGGCTCGGACTCGCGACCTCCACCTTGGCAAGGTGGCGCTCTACCAACTGAGCTACTACCGCATAACCACGCGACTGCATGGTGCGAAGGAAATTTGTGCGGGCGAAGAGACTCGAACTCTTACGCCATAGGCACCAGATCCTAAGTCTGGCGCGTCTGCCATTCCGCCACGCCCGCACGAGAGGCGAAATCAGAAGGCAGATGGGAATGACCCATTGGAGATTCGAACTCCAGACACCTTGATTAAAAGTCAAGTGCTCTGCCAACTGAGCTAATGGGTCAAAAAGCTGGGGTGGCAGGGCTCGAACCTGCGAATGCGGGAGTCAAAGTCCCGTGCCTTACCACTTGGCTACACCCCATCGCAGCAGGCTTTCGCCGCATCCGCAGCAACCTTGAGTAGGGAAGAAAGGGAGAATAGTGGGACTCGAACCCACGACATCCAGAGCCACAATCTGGCGCTCTACCAACTGAACTATATCCTCCATATGCGCGCCTGGAGGGTCTCGAACCCCCGACCCACGGCTTAGAAGGCCGTTGCTCTATCCAACTGAGCTACAGGCGCAGAGCCGCAAAATCAGAAGCCTGATTCTTTCCTTCCAGACTGCCAGCGAAGGAAACACCCTTGCTGACAGATACAAATTATATCATCAGCAAGGGTGTTTGTCAAGCACTTTTTTGCGTTTGGCGGAAATTTTTCGCCGCTTTCGGCAGAAAACTCCGGGAAGCCTGCTGCACAGGCTGATTTAGCGCTATTATAAATAGGATGGATTTTGTTCGCCGGCTTGAGCGCACTGCCTTACAGGACAATATCCCCCGGCCGATAGCCCTTGGGCAAGGGCTCTTCCTCCAGAAACCGGAAATCTGAATCCTCCAGTGTCGGCAAAAAAGCCTCGAATGGAAGCTGGTCAAACTCGCTGTGGTAGCTGCTTGCGCCGAACCAGCCGCCTTCCTTCGCCCGCAGGTTCAAATCGCGCGCGAATTTGGTGTGGTTCGAGCAGTCATGCACGACAATCCCCCAATGTTCTTCGGCGCATTGGCGCATCAGCCGGAACGTAATCTCCCGGCTCCAAATCGGCGACACATAGCCGCGGCGCGTCATGTACATGGGTGTGCCGATGTAGTTCGGCAGATTGTTGGGGTTCAAGTGCAGCTCGGCGCAGTTGATAAAATCAAGACCAGTGGCCAGAATTGCGTCCTTTTTCTGCTGGAAATGCTCGTAGAAATCGGGCGTCATGGGCGTTTCAATCGCGACGGTGGGGATGTACTTCTTCGCCGTGGCGATGTTCTGGATGACGTTGTCCGCGCACGACGTTGCACCGAGGTTGAAGCGCAGTTCGTCCAGCCCGGCCTCGCCCAGCGCGCGCAGATTCTCCTCCGTGCAGAGCGTGCCGTTGGTGTACATGTGCTGATGAATCCCGGCGGCGCGGAACTTGCGGATGATATCGGGGTACAGTTCGATTTCCATGAACGGCTCCAGATAGACGTAGCTGACGCCGGTCGGTCGGTTCGACGTGCTGAGCAGCAGGTCGATATCCTCCACGCGGAAGTACGTCCCGCCGATTTCCCACAACCCTTCGCCGATTGTCTCTTGGCAATCCAACTCGCCGTAATTGTAGCAGAACGGGCAGCGGATGTTGCACTTGTTCGTCCGGCGGATGGCGCTCAGCCCCGTGCCGGTCAGGCAGGATGCGCAGCCCTTGGAGAATTTCGCCGGATCGCCGACGAAGTACGTCCGCCCGCCAATCGTGTGCAAATCGGGAATCTGCGCCATCAGTTCCTTGTGGCGCGCGTCCACCGCGGTTTCAATCTGGCTGATGACGGCCCACGCCAACTCCTGCTGATGCGGCATCAGCGGCTCATCTTCCGGCAGCTCCGCGAAGAAGCGAAACCACATTAGCGCGTCTTTCTTGCTGATTTTCATGCGTTCATCATTCCTCCTGTGAATTTCGCTTCCATCATAGCACAATTTTGTACCGCGCGCAACCATTCAGCGCATCGGCTTGCGCTGCGGAAGCATCATTCTGCGTCCATTTCGTGAAAAATTTTCATTTCCCCCTTGACAACCCATCCGCGCCGTGCTATACTATTTGTGTTGCGGGGCATTAGCGCAGCTGGTAGCGCACAACACTGGCAGTGTTGGGGTCAGCGGTTCGAATCCGCTATGCTCCACGAGCCGAAATCCTTGGAGATGCAAGGGTTTCGGCTTTCTTTTTGCCCATAAGTACCATCAAACGTACCATTGTTGCGTTTTAGACAGCTGTCAGGAGGGAGGTAGCCTCGCCTCTTGGCAGCTGTTTTTTAATACTGGCAGATGAGCCGTTCCAACTGCTCTGCGGCTTGCTGACGCATGTCGGCGTTGCTGTGACCGTACACGTCTAACGTGAAAGCGACGGTTGCGTGACCCAATGCTTCGGAAAGCGTCTTGGGGTCAACATGGCTTTGCAGGGAAAGTGTGGCGTAAGTATGACGCACATCATGGAAGCGGACTTCCGGGCGTCCCATCTGCTTCACAATTGCCTTGAAATGGACGTACAGCGTCTTGAAGCGGACAAACATACCGTTCGAGCGGGTGAAAATCATATTGTACTCGTTGTGCCAGCTGCTTCCGGCGCGCAGATGCATCTCGTTCTGCTTGCGCTTGGCTTCGCGAAGAACATTCAGGGCGGTTACAGTCAGGGTGATCTTGCGCTCTTTGCCGTTCTTTAACGGCGTGTACATCATCTTGCCCTTGTCGGGGCCGGATGCGATGCGCACGAACTGGCGATAAATCCGAAGCGTGTGCTTCTCAAAGTCAACACAGTCCCAAGTGAGTCCAATCAACTCACTTTCGCGCAGACCCGTGAAAAAGTCGAAACGCATCATCAGATAATACTCGTCATCCTTTGCCAGCGTCATAAAAGTGCCCATTTCTTCCTTGGTCAACGGGTGCATTTCAGTTTTGCGGATAGGTGGAAGCTCGCAGTTGTTGCTGACATTCTTCCGAATCAAGTCCATTTTCATGGCTTTATCCAGCATACCGTGCAGCATGCCATGAACGTTGCGGATGCTTTTGGGGGATAGCCCTTTCTCCTCCAGCAGGATGTACACGCGCTGAATCATCAGCGTTGTCAAATCCTTCAGTTTCACATGCCCAATATAGGGGATGACATGAAGACGGAAGTCACCTTCGTAGTTGTCCATTGTTGAGCGCTTGATTTTCCCGGCTTTGAATGTCTGCATCCACTCCCAGCCCCATTGCTCGATCGTCAGGTCAGTTTCGGTGATGCTGTTGCCGCTGACAATTTCCGCGCGCTTGCTGGCGAGCTTATCCTTAACGATTGCTTTGGTGCGGCCATATAGCGAATGCTGCTTGCCGTCCACGTCATAGTAGCGTCCTTCCCATGTTCCGTTGGGACGCTGGCGGATGTTGTTTTTCATTTCAGTCATTGTACGCTCCTTTTCTGTTGAGGTCAATGAGCTGACAATGAAAATGGTCAGACTGAAGTTGTCAAGGTTCGGCACTTTGATTCTATCCAGTCTGACCATCCTTGTCAACACATTCGCTCGCAATTATTTAGAAAACGAGTGCACAGCGGCGATTCAGCCATTCTTGAAGCAGCTCACGGTTAATTAGAATCTTTCGCCCTAAGCGAAAACATGGGAAATTCGGTTCTCTGGTCAGGTCATAAGCGACGTTCTTGGAAATGTTCAACTCCTTCATCAACTGGGGTACAGTAAGGGTCATCTGGGAATGCTCGCGAAGAAAGTGCGGATTATTGGAAGCGTCCTCCTCCATTGTACCAAACAAGTTCAGATTCATTTTTATCATATCGTGTCTCCTTGTGAGAAAGATAATCGTTTTTGCATACGTACAGGATGATCTTTCGATGTATGTATGTACATAGGTTTTTGCTGAAATCTTCAGATTATGTGAATGGATTATCCTTTGCGTAGACTTGCAGCAATCCATCCCGGCTGCGGACACCAGCGCCAATCATGAGCCGGATGCCTTTGAAGCCCCATACCCGACGACCATCTACGCTGTGTATGTTGTTGGTGTGTTCGAGGTGGTACTTGGGGGCATTGGCAATCAGAAAATCCGAAACCGTTCGTGATTTCAGCGGCGCGAAGCCGTTGTCATCACACCAAACAGCGTACACAGCTAATTCATCACATTCCTAAGCTGAATATGACCGCATCAACAGGCATTCTAAATTTAGACAAACAAAAACCCTGCTTGCTAATTTCCTTCTCCGCGCTGGAAGAAGTAGTAGCAAGCAGGGTCATTTTGCTAAAAATGACAGTTTGCTTGTTGGGAACACATTTCCCAAACCCTGTGAATGCAGCGTGGGCGCTGCGGTTATCAGAAGTCCTGTGCGTGAAGAAAAACTTGCAAATTACTTCTTCCGCCCCGACTTTCGCATCTCCCGGTACAGCATATCCGCCAGCGTGCTCATAATCGCGTGGTACTTTCCCTGATTCTCGAACAAGGACGAGTATGTCTCCTGCGATTCCATATAGCTGTCCTGTGCAGCAATGTTGAACGCCTGCGGGAAGATGCTTTCTGCAAAGATTTTCGGGTCAGAGGAAATGGCCATGTTGGTTAACTTGATATCGCTGCGGAGCTTGTTCGCCAGTGCACCGATGACTACGCGGTCTGCTTCGGTGAATTCGCCTTTGTAGCGCTCATTGATGCGTTCGATGATTTCGTCCAGCGGGTCTTTGGCTTCCGGCTTGCTGCCGCGCTTGGGTTTGGCCTGGCCATAGGTGCCGCTTTCATCATCAAGACTGATGTCGCCGTCGAAAGTCTTTTCCAGCTTGTACATTTCCAGCGTCAGTAGCTCTGCAATGTTCTCCATTACAACCACTTGCACCGGGAGAAGCCCCACCAGAAAAGCGCAGTACACAAATTCGCGGTGTAGCTCCTTATCAAACATGCGCACAACTTGCGAAACGTACTTGTACCACTTGCAGAAATTGCGCATACTCCGCCGAATTTGATATTGCTCATCCTGCGCTTTCTCTTGATAGCGCTGCACGGCAGGCAGCATCTTGCTGACAAGCAGACCTTGCGCACTGATGCGGGAAAAACATAACATACTTAATACTATTTCAAAATGAAAATTTGAGTTGCATCTGAGCACATTCTTATCTGGAAATAGTATTAATATGTCCTGATTTGCCCCAGATACCCCTGCCAGCGGTTCGCTTCGCAGCCGTAGCCGTCCCGGTAATACGCGTACGCCGCATACGGCACGAGAATCTGCACATCCTCCGCGCCATCCAGCGAATGCTCGGTGATGCCGCACGGTGCAGTGGTATGCGCCAGCACCAGCCGTTTGAGCGATTTGCACGGCAGCAGCACGCCGTCCGGCAGCGACAAAATGCGCTCCGGCACATGCAGCTCTTCCAGTGCATCCGCCCCGGTCAGCGCCTCCGCATCCAGCGCAATCACGGGCTTCCCCTGATACGACGCGGGCAGCATCAGCGTGCCCTTCGCCTTGCCCTGCTCGGTCAGTCCGGCGATGCAGTACGCCTGCCCGTCCGCCGTTTCCGCGAATACGAAATCCCCGGTGTCCTCCGCCCATGATACCGACTGGACGACGGGCGCGGGCATTGTTGGCAGCTCGGCATCCAGTGGCTGATAGCAACCGAACTCCGCCAGCAAATCCTCCGCCAGCAGCATCGTGCGGTACGCCGCGCCCGCACTGTTCAGGTGAAAGTTGGAATCATAGAACCAGCCGCTGTCCAGCACATACCGCCGCGGGTCGCTGATGACGCGGCAGGGGAGGGCGGCGCGCATCCGCTCATAAAACGCAAGGAACACATCGTCGCTTTCGTCGGTCAGGGCGCTTCGGTTCATCGGGCTGAAGGACAGCAGCACCTGCGCGCCGCGCTGACGGGCGGTTTCGCAGAATGCGCTGACCTGCTCGCTGAGATCCGCCGAAATCGTCACGTTGCGCAGGTCAATCGGCGAAGTGGTGTCATAGCCCAGCGCCATTGTGTTGCCCGGACGCGCATAGACCATGTTGCAGCGCGCATCAAACGAGGCGCGCGCATACACGCCCTCGGCACGCGGCAGATTCCCGGAGCGGACAATGTCAACTTTCTCCTGCAGGAAAGGAATCGCGTTGCCGATGATGTTCGTACGCTGGCTGCCATTGAGCTGGGGCAAAAGGTCGGTGCGCCCCTCGGCAGCCTTCAGGAACGCCGTTGCACCGAAATAGTCGGACAAGGCTTCGCTGACCGGCTCGACGGCAAGCACCACCACGTCCCCAGCGCGAAGCTCCCCCTGCGCCAGTGACAGCATCGCGCTTGTGCCGATAGCGGCGTAGTACCCGAACGGGCAGACGGTGTAATCCAGCCCGTGCTCGCGCAGCAGCGACTCCAGCAGGGCAGTATCCACCCCGAATGCCACGCTGCTCCCGCCAATGAGAATCAGCCGATTGCCCTCCGCCTGATGCAGATAATCCGCCATTGCGGGCAGCTCGGCATAGTAGCTGTCTTGGTAGAGGTCGGGCAGCGACAGCGCCGTGCCCAGCAGGATACCGGGCAGCAGGAGCAGCAGCACGCAAATACAGGCGATTCGCTTCTTCATGGTGCATCCTCCCATAAGCCGTCCGCTGCCATCTGCACCGTCAGGTCGCGCAACCAGCGGGCGGTGTTTTCCCGCGCAGGGACGGTGCAGAGATGGTAGTTCGTGTCGTAAAAGTCGCTTTGGTGGTACAAGTAGTCGTTCAAGTGGGAAATCAGCGTGACATTTTCCAGCGCTTCGGTGCGCTCGCGGAGAATCGCCTCCACCGCGTCCGCGTGCGCCAAATCGTCCTCCGGCAGCGCATCCACATTCACGCACGCGAAAGACACATACACCCGCACGCCGCGCGAAGTCAGCAGCTCGTAGTACTGCGCGAGGGTGTCCAACGCATCGCCGGAGAGCATTTCCGGGTCAAGAAACACGCGGTCAGGCAGATTCGCCTGTGTGCCGGAGCGGAAGAAGGGCAGCGTGCCGAACACGTCGAAGTAGCTGTTGCCGTCATCATCCGCATAGGCGGACTGATAGCTCGTCCGGCGGTCTTTGAGGGACAGATAGTGCGTGAAGCTGTCCAGCAGATTCGTCACGGTGCGTTTGTCCACCAGCGTCAGCAGGTCGTAGTTGTTTTCGATGCCCGCCCACAGGCTGCTGTCGTTGTCGCCCATGTCCAAGCGCAGCATCAATTGCTGGCGGCTGGATAATTCCGGCGTGTGGAAGAGAATGTCGCCGGGTTCGAGGAAATCCATCAGGATTTGCAGCTGCACGGCGGAGGAGGACGTGCCGTTCAGCCCCATGTCGATGATGACGTACTCGTCGCCGAACGTCCGAGCCGCCTGATACGCGTCAAGGTTGTACCACATCGAGCAGCCGCCGTAAAAGACGATTTTCTTCTTGCTCTGTGCGCTTTGCAGCAGCTCCACCTTGTCCGCATACACGCTTTCCTTGCGGTAGACGTAACCGAACGGAGCTTCGACGGCGTTGATGTGCAGGGTCTGCAGGTTCGGGCAGTCCGCAAAGGCAAGGTCGGAGAGCACTTCGATGTTGTCCCGAAACGTCAGCGTGTGCAAGGCGCAGCGGGTGAACGCACCGTCCTCCACCTCGCGAACGAAGTCGGGGAGGATGATTTCCTCCGCCGCGCAGTCCGTGAATGCTCCCGCGGCAATGCGGGTGACGGTGCCATTGCCCAGCCGCGCGGGGATGACGATAACCGTATCATCCCCATGATAGCCGGTGATGGTGATTTCGTCCTCGCCCGCCCAGTCGAAGCAACTTGCGTCCGTCCACTGCGCCCACTGCGCGTAGAGCCGGAGCGTCCCGTTGACTGGCGTGGCGCGGCTGCCCAAGCCGATGCGCGTGCCCTGCCCGTCGGAGCGCGTGTTCCACGAAATCAGCGTATAGCCCTCACGCTGAAACAGGTTCACGCCGCTTTCGGTGTTCGGGCGCGGATGCACCGTCATGCTGACACGCTTCTGCACCACTGCTTCCTCGCCCGGCATGGGCGTGCCGCCGTTGGCATCATAGGTGATGGTCGCGTATTTGGTGCTGATGGACAGGCGGACGCGCGTCGGGTACTGCACGGCGCGGAGCGTCAGGGTGATGGTGCGCCCGGATTCCTCGATGGCGGTGTCGCCCGCGTAGTCCGTCCCGGTCAGCAGCACGCCGCGCTCCATCGTCACGGTGAATACGGCATCTTCGCCCGGCAGGACGCGCAGCCCGTTTTCCGCCACGGTGAAGCCGCTGCCTTCCTCAATCACGACGAGCACCGTGTCATCCGCCGCCAGCGCCGTGCAGGGCAACAGCATCAGGCAGAGCAGCAGCGCAAGCAGCCGACGCATGAAAAATCCACCTCCGTCAAAATTGGAAATACGCAAAGCCCGCCGCGTCCTGCGTCGCCAAGAGCGCCAGCCAAGACAGGGCAATCGCGATGGTCATCAGCACAAGCCCCACGTCGCGCCGTGCCTGAATCGTCGCGTTTTCGGCGGGCGCAAGATCAAATTCGCCCCAGACGTGCAGGCGCGTCATGGCGCAGAGAATCAGCACGAGCAGCGCCAGCGAAGCGCCGTTCAGCCCCAACGCCGACAATGCGGGCGAGAGGGCAAAATCGCCGGAAACGAGCGTCCGGGCAAGGTCGCCAATCTGCCCGATTGACTGCGACCGGAACAGCAGCGCTGCCGGAATGAAGATGAAGAACATGCCGATGCGCCGCGCCAGCACCATCAGCGGATGGTGCAGATTGATGCCGTGCCGCGCGGCAAAGCGGCGAACCGGCTTGCGAATTACGCCCTCCAGCGACACGAAGAACGCTGCGTACAGCCCCCAGAGGACGTACGTCCAGCTTGCACCGTGCCATAAGCCGCACAGTGCGAACACGATGATGGTGTTGCGGATTTTGACCGCCTGTCCGCGCCGATTGCCGCCCAGCGGAATGTACAGATACTGCGTGAACCAGCGGTTCAAGCTGATATGCCAGCGGCGGAAGAACTCCGTGTAGCTCTGTGAGAGGTACGGACGGTTGAAATTGCGCGTCAGGCGGATGCCCAGCAGACGCGCACACCCGGCGGCAATCTCCGAATATCCGGCGAAATCGCAGTACATTTGGATGCAGAACAGTGCCCCTGCGCCCGCGACGGCAAGGGCATTGGCATCCCCTAAATCCGCAAAAACGCGATTGACGTACAAGCCGCACAAATCCGCCACAACGCACTTGCGGAAGTAGCCGCACAGCATCAGGCGGATGCCGGCGGACAAGTCGCTTTTCTTCAGCGTGCATTCCGCTTTCAGCTGGGGCAGCAGGTCGCGGGGGGATTCAATCGGCCCGGCGACAAGCTGCGGGAAGAACACGACGAACAGCGCGTAATAGCCCAAATGCGTTTCCGCCGGATAATCGCCGCGGTAGACGTCGATGACATAGGAAAGCGTCTGGAAAGTGTAGAACGAAATGCCCACGGGCAGCAGGATGTTCAGCGTCGGGCTTTCGCGCCCGATGACGGCGCAAATGCTCGATAGAAAGAAGTTCGCGTACTTGAAGTAGCCCAGTATCCCCAGACAGACGATGAGCGTCGCGGTCAGGCAGAGCTTTCTGCGCTGCGGAAAGCGCGTCATCAACACCGCCGCGCCGTAGGAGACGAGCGTCGTCGCCAGCAGGAGGACAATCAGGATGGGGCTGAAGTACATGTAGAAGAACCACGATGCCGCCAGCAGCCACATCCAGCGGAAGCGGTGCGGCAGGAGCCAGTGCACCGCGAATGTCACGGGCAGATAGAGCAGGAATGCACCGGAATTGAAATTCATGCGCGTCCCTCCATCATCAGCAGCAGAAAGCCGCACAGCCACGCCGATGCTTCATACAGCGTGCCGCCGGAGAGAATCAGCAGTGCCGTGGCAATCACCGCCAGTGCGCCGCCCAGCCACGTCAGCCATCCGCGCGACGCTTGCCATGCCCTTTCTAATAGGAAGCAGAGCAGTCCGCCACCGTAGCACAGCAGCACTTCCGGCGCTTGCAGCATCACCCATTCCGACATGCCATCAGCACCTCCCGAATCTTCTGCCTGTCGGGCTTGCCGCTGGCGGTCATCGGCAGGTGGTCGGTGAAGTGGTAGAGGACGGGCAGCTCGTTTTTCGCCAGCGCGGGATGCAGCGGCGCGAGGGCAGCATCCGCCGCCACCATTGCTGCCGGAACTTCCCCTTGCCGTGCATCGGGCATGCTCACCACGACGGCTTCCTTCACGCCCGGCAGCGCAAGGAGCGCCTGTTCAATTCTGCGCGGCGAAAGGTTGTTGCCGTTGCGGATGATGATGTCCTTCTTGCGCCCGGTCAGGTGCAGCAAGCCGTCCGCATCAAGGAAGCCAAGGTCGCCCGTGTGCAGCAGCTCCTCGCGCGGCATGGGATGCCCGTAGTAGCCCCACATGCGCGCCGGCCCGGTCACGCAGATTTCGCCTTCCTCCATCAAGTCGGCTTCCGTGCCGTCTGCGCGGAGGATTTTCCCCGTGTTCATGGGGTAAAACGCCCCGACCGTCTTGGCGCGCTGATGCTCCGGCGCACTCGCGGCGGAACAGGCAATGCCGATGCACTCGGACATGCCGTAGACGGAAATCAGCGTCATGTCCAGCGTCCGCTCGATGCGCAGAAACTGCTCCACCGTAGTGGGCGCGCCGCCGATGAACCCCGCGCGCAGGCTGGTCAGGTCGTGCTCAGCGCACTGCTCCGCCATCGCCAGATACAGCGACGGCACGCCGTTCATGCGCGTCAGCCGCTGCGCCTCAATGGCGCGCAGAATGCTTGCAATATCCGTCTTTTCGGGGAAGAATATGCCGTAGCCCAGCACGGCAGCGCCGCTTAAGAGCACCAAGCCGAACACATGGTGCAGCGGCAGCGCCCCCAAGGCGCGGTCGTCCGGCTGATAATCGCCCAGCGGATGCGAATCAATCAGGTTGTTGACCAAATTGCCCTCGGTCAGCACAACCGCCTTGCTTTTGCCCGTTGACCCGGATGTGAAGATGACGAACGCGGGCTCATCGGCATTGGAATGCAGAAGACTCCCGGCGGACGGCGGCAGGGCGAATAAATCCAGCTCCGCCGATGTTTCGCCGCGCGTGATGCGGAAGACTGTCTGCCCCGTCTGTGCAATCACCGCCTGTACGGGGATTTCCGCGTCTGTCTGCTGGAGGGCGGTCTGCACATCATCGCGCGGGTCAATCAGCACCGCGACCGCCCCCGCCGCGCGCAGACCAAACAGCAGAATTGCCGTCTCCAGCGTCCGCGTGCAGCGAACCGCCACCGTCGCGCCGCTGATGTTCATCCGCCGAAGCGCCGTCGCCACATGCTCCACCAGTGACAGCACCTTGCCCGCGCTCAGCCAGTGCGCGTCGCTGCCCAGCAGCGGCTTCTCCGGCTGAAGGGATGCCAGATCCTTCAAATATGATAAAATACTGCGCTGCGATGCATCCATGTTCATGCTCCTTTGTCAGCAGGGGAGAGAGCCCCCCCTGTTCCTTTCCTATCGTTAGCATACCAATGAGAACAAAAAGAGACAAGAGGATGCCGACAAAAGGCGTTTAAGCGGGCTGAATTGCGTTTTTTCGCGGGACGAACGGCAATTTTTCTGGACGAATGACATTTCCTGTTCCTTGTGTTTTGCAAGTGAATGCAGTATAATAAGGGACAGAAAAGGACAAATCGCGCAGGGCCTGTCCGGGAAAAAGGATGCTGCTTCAAGGAGGAAGGCTGCATGGGTTCGCTGCTGTCAAGCTACCCGCTTTCAATGGTGGATTTCGCGTGGGTGCTGGAGTTTGCCATTCTGACGCTCAGCTGGGTCATATTGGGCACGCAGAAACTGCATGGCGGCAAGGCGCTGCTGCGCGCGAGCGCGGAATTTGCAGTGCTGTTTGTCGCCATGAATGCCGTGACGCTGCTGGCGGCGTATCTGCTGAAAAGCATCACGAAAAACAGCGTCTTTCCGTTAATTCGCGTCGTGCTGCAGGGCGTGGTGACACTGGGCTATATGCTGTATACCAGCATCGGGCGCAAGCAGTCGAAAATCCTGCTCTGGCTGGTGATGATGACGGCGAGCATGAGCATCTTCGCAATGGCGGGGAAGGTCAGCTTTCTGGTGGGCATGAATATCCAGAGCGGTGTGCTGGAGGGTGTTGCACGCATCGCCATCTTTACAACGCTGATTGGCGTGGCGTTCTGGCTGCGGCACTATCATTTCGATGAGTATCAGTCTGTGCCGTCAAGCGGGCTGGTGATGATTGCGGCGGACATGGTATGCGTGCTGCTGCTCAACGTGGTGGAGATTCTGGCGTTTGCGTCGGAAAACGGCTTCCTGATTGCGATGCTCGTGGGCTATTTGACGATGCTCATCATGGGCTTGCTGGCGATTCACGCGATGTATACCATGATGCAGGGGCAGCAGGTCATCATTGATTTGCAGGCGGAAAAGCAGCGCTTCATCAGCGAGCAGGAGCAGGCGCGCATGACCGAAGCGATGCTGCACAACCTGCGGAGCATTCGCCACGACCTGAAAAATCAATATGCGTATATGCAGATTCTGTTGAGTGAAAAGCGCTATGCGGAGCTGGAAACGTACTTCGCCGAGCTGCTCAAGGAGCTGCCCGCGCCGCTTCAGGTGGTGGACTGCGGCAACCACACGGTCAATACCGTGCTGAACATGGAGTTCGCCAAACTGCGCGCGGATGGCATCGCGTTCCGGCATCAGCTGGCTGTGCCGCCGGTGCTGCCCTTCCGGAGCGAGGATATCTGCGCGATTCTCTCTAATCTGATTGACAACGCGGCAGAGGAGTGCCGCCGTCTGCACGAAAACGGCGCGGCGGACGCAAATATTACGCTGGATATTCATCCGCACCAGAGCTATCTGTTCATCCAGTGCAGCAACACGACCGACCGCACGGCGCTGGAGCGAAACAAGCGCGGTCTGCGCACGACGAAGCGGGACGCAGCACTGCACGGTTACGGCACGCAGATTATCGCGAAGCTGGCGGAAAAATACAACGGCGTATCCGATTTTCATTTGGACGGGGCGTGCTTTGTCGCGCAGGTGATGCTGGATATGGCATCGGAGGAGAAGCAAAATGAGAATTAAGGTTGCAATGTGTGATGACAACACCAAAACGCTGCCGATTATCGCGGGGGCGGCGCGTTCGGCGTTCCATGACCGCGGAGTGGATATTGATTTGGCGCTGTTCACCTCCGGCGAGAAGCTACTTGCGTCGATGGAGCAGACGCGCTATCAGCTGATTCTGCTGGACATTGAAATGCCGCGCATGGATGGCATTGCCGTCGGCAAAAAGCTGCGCGCAATGGGCAACGACACGAAAATCGTATTTGTGTCCGAGGCGGAAAGCCGCGTGTTTGAGTCCTTTCAGGTGCAGCCCTTGAGCTTTGTGCGCAAGAGCAATTTCCTCAATGACATTACCGACTTGGTGGATTTGTACCTGAAAACCTGCTCGCGCGAGGAAGCGGGCGAAAATCTGGAAGTGGCGGTGCGCTCCGGCGTGGCGGTGGTCAAGAGCAAGAACATCCGCTACATCGAGGGCAGCGGCAATTATCAGATGCTGTATCTGGATGGCAAGAGTGAGCCGATGGAAGTCAAAATGACGATGGACAAGCTGGAGCAGATGACCGAGCCGCTGGGCTTCATCCGCGTGCACAAGGGCTTTCTGGTCAACTACCAGTACATCCACCGCGTCATGCCGGGCGAAATCATTCTGTCCGACGGCACGCGGATTCCCATCGGGCGCAGTCATTCGGGGGAGGTCAAGGCGAAATTCCTGTCACTGGTGGGCGGGTGAACACAGCAAGCACTTCGGGCAGCCGGGGCGCTTTTTTTCGTGCGGAAGATTCGGTGGATTTTGTCGTTCGTCAAGGATGAACTGCATCTCGTCCCCGTTTACGAGCGCTTCCGCAAGGGATTTTTGCTGTTCCGCCCTGCAAAAATGCTGAACCTCCAGCGCATCTTGAAATCATCTGGCCATCGTTTTACCATATAATCAATCATTGCGAAGGGCAATGAAAAGCGAAAGGAGAATCGGTATGAAGAGAATCGTTTCCACGGTGCTGGCGCTGAGCTTGGCACTGACCGCGACGCTCTCCGCTGCTTCCGCAGACGAGGCGAAGAAGTGGTCGGAAAAGCGCACCCCCAACGGCTGGGTGCAGGTCACCAATGAGGGCGGCAAGACGCTGGGGTACAGCAAGTCCTCCGGCGTGTCCATCATTGAGGTGGATGGCTACGCGTTCAAGGATTTGAACCGCAACGGTCAGCTGGATACCTACGAGGACTGGCGGCTGGACAACGAGACGCGTGCCCATGCGCTGGCGGACAGCCTGAGCGTGGAAGAAATGACGCCCCTGTTCACCCACGGCGGCTGGAGGTCCTTCGGCTCGACCATCGAGGGTGCGGATTTGACCTATGTGCAGGAAGGCGGCCGCGGCGGCGTGACCCGTTCCGCCATCAACGAGGGCAATACCTCGATGGCAGTGGAATGGGTGAACGCCCTGCAGACGCTGTGCGAATCCACCGGCAACTGGGGCATTCCGGCGACGATTTCCGTTGACCCGAACCACATTTCCCACACCATTGACCAGAACTCCCTTGCTTCCACCTTCTCCGTGGAAGATGCCTTCAACCTCGGTGTTGAGCACGCCAAGCAGTACCGCGCCGTCGGCGTGACGATGCTGCTCGGCCCGCAGATTGGCATCGGCACGGAACCGCTGATGACCCGTGCGACCGGTGCGTACACCGAAGACCCGGCGCTGGCGCGTGACCTTGCGGATGCGTACATCTCCGGTCTGCAGTCCACTTGGGCGGAAGACGGCACTGACCTCGGCTGGGGCGAAGATTCCGTCTACGCCATTGCCAAGCACTACGTCGGCGACGGCGCGCCCGAAGGCGGCCGCAACGACCACATGGATGCCGGCAAGTTCGACGTTTTCCCCGGCTACAACTTTGAAGCGCACCTGATTCCCTTCTTCGATGCCGCCTTCAACCTGAAGGGCTCGATTACCAAGGAAGCGGGCGTGATGCCGAACTACGCGATTTCCTACAGCCGTGACGGTTCGCTGGGCGAGCTGGTGGGCGGCGCGTACTCTGCCTACAAGATGGGGCTGCTGACGGAAAACAACTATCAGGGCTTCATCCTGACCGACTGGCAGATTACCAACGACGGTCAGCAGACCTACGGCGTGGAAGAATACACCACGGCGGAACGCTATGCGCTGCTGTACATGTCCGGCGTGCATCAGGTCGGCGGCTCTTCCGACAACGATGCGGCGGCGGAAGGCTACGAGCTGGTTGTGGACGAGCTGGGCGAGGAAGAGGCGGAAGCCATCCTGCGCAACGCGGCGTATCACTTCCTGCTGTCGCAGTTCCAGTGCGGTCTGTACGAGAATCCCTACATTGACCTCGACGCTGCTTACGAAGTGGTGTGGAACAACAAGACCGACGCGCAGGCGAAGGTGGAACAGCAGAAGACCGTTATCATGCTGAAGAACAGCGGCGTGATTGCCCAGAACAATGGCGAAAAGAAGACGGTTTACATCCCCATGACCTACTCTTCCGGCTCTGCGGCGTCCTCCTCTTCTGCGGCTTCTCCCGCGAAGTGGGAAGCGGCGGTTGATTTGGACACGGCTGCCAAGTACTTCAACGTTGTCACCGACACCGTCGGCGAACCCACCGGTACGCCCGATGAGGACGGCAATCCCACCTACACCGAGAATGACATCATCCGCGCGAGTGCGGAAGAAGTCGGCGCGTGCGACATGATTCTGATGTTCATGGATGCGCCCTCTCAGGACTCCACGCAGGACAGCGACGGCAACTGGCTCCCCGCGAACCTCCAGTACGGCGAGTACACGGCGGTCAACGCGCGCCGCGAATCCATCGCTGCGGATACCAAGACCGAAGTCGTCAATGACGGCTACTACGGCACGAAGTCCCAGACCATCAAGATTAACCGCTCCTATGCCAACAACACCGTCGGCAAGGACAAGAACTATGCGGAGCTGGAACTCCTGCAGTATGTGAACACGGTCAAGGGCGACGCGAAGGTCGTCACTGTGATGAGCAAGGCTTCCGGCCCCAGCGTCATGGTGTGGTCTGAAGTGGAACCGCTCTCTGATGCCATCCTGTTCTACTATGGCTCTACCAGCTGGTTCTTTGAAGAATCCCTGCTGGAAATTGTGAATGGCGACGTTGAGCCCAGCGCGCTCCTGCCCTTCCAGCAGCCCGCCTCGATGGACGCTGTGGAAGCGCAGAAGGAAGACGTGCCGCGCGACATGGAATGCTATGTCGATGCTAACGGCAACACCTACGACTTCGCGTTCGGCATGAACTGGTCTGGCGTGATTAACGACGAGCGCGTGACCAAGTACAGCGTCGAGCCGCTGACGACGGTGGAGAACATCACCTTCCACTACGCGGACGAGTAATACTATTTCCTGCATTCGCCTGCGCCATCTGCTTGCGCCTTTTCCGTTCTGGCGTCCGGTCGTTCCATTTAGCGTAGCGCTGCTACGCTGCATTTCACTCCCGTTAGCCAGAGCGAAAAATTCGCGGCGCATCTTAGCGCATTCTCATTTGGAAATAGTATAATTCCTGAAGAACCCTATGCGCAGGGCAGAGGACTCTCTCTGCTCTGCGCGTTTTAGAAGGAGAACGAATCCATGATTGATCTGCTCATCAATTGGCTGACGCCTACCTTCGTCAACATGGGCGCGAGCGCGGCGGATGTCGCGAACTACCTCCATGCGGTGGAAAGCTACATCTACTGGGGTGTCGGTGCGCTGGCGCTGATGATTGTCATCATGATTGCCGCGCACTGGCTGGCGAAAAAGGGTACGCGCCACGTCATCCGCTGGACGGCGGCACTGGCGTTTGTCACCGCGGTGGTTGTGCTGGCCAATGCGGTCTGCTACGGCCCGCTGAATGCGCTGGTTTCCGGCGTGCTGAATGCCTCCAAGGCGGAAATCTCCGACGACGTGACGGGCAACTCCGCCCGCATCATCGAGAAGATTGGCGAAGAGGGCATGGTGCTGGTCAAGAACGACGGCACGCTGCCGCTGAATCAGGAAAAGACGCAGAAACTGAACGTGTTCGGCTGGGCATCGGCGCACCCGGTGTTCTCCGGCACGGGCTCTGCCGCCAGCGGCGACACGGCGGCGGCAACGGTGGATATCATCAGCTCCCTGAACGCGGCGGGCTTTGCCACCAATCAGACGCTGACAAAGCTCTATCAGGACTACGGCAAGGATTACTGGGGCGGCGAGCGCCCGGTCATCAACATGACGACGCAGGACTGGTCGCTCCCCGAACCGACGACGGCGTACTACACGGATGAAATCATGAGCGAGGCGAAGTCCTTCTCCGACACGGCGGTGGTCGTGATTGCCCGCAGCGGCGGCGAGAATGCGGAATTGCCCGACGACATGAGCGCCATCCTCAAAAAGACGTATGACCGCAGCGGCGAGGTGCAGGAGTCGGTTGCGCACAACTACAACTACACCCGCGCGACGTTCTACAACAATTCCTATGACTACGATGAGTTCCAGCCCGGCGACCACTACCTCCAGCTCTCCCAGAGCGAGAAGAATCTGGTGGATTTGGTCACGGCGAACTTCGAGAACGTCATCATCGTCATCAATGCCAACAACACGATGGAACTCGGCTGGGTGAATGACTACGACAACATCGGCGCGGTCATTCTTGCCCCCGGCACGGGCGCGACGGGCATGACGGCGCTGGGCGAAATCCTGAACGGCAGCGTCAACCCGTCCGGCCACACCACGGACACCTACCTTTACGACTTGACGCAAGCCCCGACGTGGAATCATTCCGGCAGCACCGGCAACCACTGGTACAACGCCAAGGACTTGGTGAAGCAGCTGGCGCGCCTTGACAACACGTTCAACGGCGTTGTCTCCTTCGTGGACTATGTGGAAGGCATCTACATGGGCTACAAGTTCTACGAGACGGCGGCGGAAGAAGGGCTGATTGATTACAGCGCAACGGTGCAGTACCCGTTCGGCTACGGCTTGAGCTACACCACGTTCGCGCAGGAAATCACCGACCTCCAGCGCAATGGCGATAACGTGACCGTGACCGTCAAGGTGACGAACACGGGCGATGTCGCGGGCAAGGACGCGGTGGAACTCTACTACACGCCGCCGTACACCAATGGCGGCATCGAGAAGGCATCCGTCAACCTGATTGACTTCGAGAAAACCGAGATGCTTCAGCCCGGCGCGTCCCAGACGGTGACGTTCACCGTGGCGCTGGAAGATATGGCATCCTACGATTCCGAGTGCATCAAGACGGAAAACGGCGGCTACATCCTCGAAGCGGGCGAATACACCATGTCCGTGCGCTCCGACGCGCATACCGTGCTGGACAGCAAGTCCTTCACCCTTGACAGCGACGTGGATTACAGCGTCAACGGGCGTTCGTCCGACAAGCAGACCGCTGTCAACCAGTTCAGCGATATGGCGAGCGACCACGCGACGCTCTCCCGCAAGGATCATTTCGCCAACTATCAGGAAGCGGTTGCCGCCCCCGCTGACAGCGAATACGAGCTGTCCAAGGACGACATCAAGGTCATCCGCGCCATCACCCCGGTCAAGTACGACCCGACTGCGTATGACAATGCGGACGACGTGATGCCCACGACCGGCGCGAAGAACGGCTTGACGCTTGCTGACCTCTCTGGCAAGGGTTACAACGACGAACAGTGGGAGCTGCTGCTTGACCAGCTGACCGTCGACGACATGCAGACGCTGGTCAACACCGGCGGCTGGAAAACTGCGGCGATTGAATCCGTCGGCAAGGTGGCAACGTCTGACTGCGACGGCCCGTCCGGTCTGTCCAACTACGTCACCGGTTCTACCGGCACGCAGTACCCCACTGAAGTGCTGATGGCGCAGACGTGGAGCAAGGAAATCGCGACGGAAATCGGCTCTGCAATGGGGCAGGAGTTCGCCAACGCGAACAACTACGGCTGGTACGGCCCTGCCATGAACCTGCACCGCAGTGCGTTCTCCGGCCGCAACTTCGAGTACTACTCCGAAGATGCGGTGCTGTCCGGTCTGTTCGCCTCCTGCGAGGCCAACGGTGCGGCGCAGTGGGGCGTGTATCCCTACATCAAGCACTTCGCGGCGAACGACCAAGAGACGAACCGCACCGCGTTCCTGACGACGTGGATGACCGAGCAGACTTTCCGCGAAAACTGCCTGAAGCCGTTTGAAATCGTCGTGAAGAACTTCGATTATGCGCATCATTCGCTGGGCGTGATGACCTCCTACAACTGGCTGGGCTACACGCCGGTCATCAGCAGCAAGGCGCTGCTGACCACGGTGTTGCGCGACGAATGGGGCTTTGTCGGCGCGGTCATTTCCGACTATAACGGCTCGTACGGCTATCAGATGACGGATGCTGCGGTTCGCGCGGGTAATGACCTGATGCTGGGCTATGGCATGGCGGAAACGAATAAGCTGACGGATATTGATTCGCCGACGCTCGTGAAGGCACTGCGTCAGGCGTGTAAGAATATCCTGTATACGGTGGGGAATAGCGGATACTATACTGACCCGACGGCAATGGAAATGAGCGGCGTGGATAATATGGCGAATTTGTTTAAGACGCTGAATGTTTCCACGGCGGCTGCTGTGATACTGCTGGAGGCTGTGGTGGTGATTCGCTGGCTGATGAAGAAGAAAAAGGCAAAGGCACAGGCGGCTAACGCCTAAGCAACGCTAAAGACCGAGTAGGGGAGACGCGCTCAAGCCGGGCCGCCAAAAAAGGGTCAAGGGGCGGAGATCCCTTGTGGGGTTTGGGGCAACGCCCCAACTGCCGCACGGGTGACCATTTCGCCAAACGCGCTCAACCAAGGTGCAGGCAGCGAAGCGTCCCTGCCCCAAACTTCGCGCTCCCGCAGGAGCGCCCCCCAACTCGCGCTTTCGACCATTCGCATATTGTCGCGCCAAATGGGCGCGACCGGACTGCCTGTCTTTCCAATCAAAGAACTGCTAAACACACCCTTTCATCCCCCAAAAAAAACCAACAGCCGTCGTGCTGTTCGGAAATACATCAAAAGGAGCAAACTCATGAAGAAGCAAATCCTGTCTCTTGCGCTGGCCGCCAGCATGGTGCTGACGGCGGCACTTCCAGCGGCGGGTGCGGAATCCACCAAGCACTGGTCGGAAAAGCGCACGCCCAACGGCTGGACGATGGTCACGAATGAGGGCGGCAAAACGCTGGGGTACAGCAAATCCTCCGGCGTGTCGATTCTCGAAGTGGACGGCTACGCGTTCAAGGACTTGAACCGCAACGGTCAGCTGGATACCTACGAGGACTGGCGGCTGGACAACGAAACCCGCGCCCGCGCACTCGCGGACAGCCTGAGCGTGGAGGAAATGACGCCCTTGTTCACCCACGGCGGCTGGTCGTCCTTCGGCTCGACGATTGAAGGCACTGACCTTGAATATGTGCAGGGCGGCGGCCGCGGCGGCGTGACCCGCTCGGCGGCAAGCTCCGGCAATACCACGATGGCGGTGGACTGGGTGAATGCCCTCCAGACGCTGTGCGAATCCACCGGCAACTGGGGCATTCCGGCGACCATCTCTGTTGACCCGGCGAATATCTCCGGCACAATTGACCAAACGTCCCTCGCGGCGACGATGGACACGGAGCAGGCGTTTGAGCTGGGCGTGATGCACGGCAAGATGTACCGCGCCGTCGGCATCACCATGTTGCTGGGCCCGATGATTTCCATCGGCACGCAGCCCACCATGTCCCGCTCGACGCAGGCGTTCTCCGAAGACCCGGCGCTGAACCGCGATTTGGCGAATGCCTATATCTCCGGCCTGCAGTCCACTTGGGCGGATGACGGCACTGACCTCGGCTGGGGCGACGACTCCGTGTACGCCATCGCGAAGCACTACGTCGGCGACGGCGCGGCGGAAGGCGGACGCAACGACCACTTCGACAGCGGCCGCAGCGACGTTTTCCCTGGCAATAACTTCGCCGCGCACCTGATTCCCTTCTTCGACGGCGCGTTCAACCTCACCCGCAGCATCACCGGCTCTTCCGGCGTGATGCCGAACTACGCCATGTCGTACAGCGAGGACGGCTCGCTGGGCGAACTCATGGGCGGCGCGTACTCCTCCTATAAGATTGGTCTGCTCCGCGAAAACGGCTTTGAGGGCTTCATCCTGACTGACTGGCAGATTACCGACGACGGCGGCGCGGGCAGCTACACCGTGACCGACCTGACCCCGGCGGAGCGCTTCGCCCTGCTGTACAAGAACGGCATCCATCAGGTGGGCGGCACGAGCGATTTGGAAAACGCCGCGGCCGGCTATGAACTGGTGGTGGAAGAAATCGGCAGCGAAGAGGCGGAAAAGCTCCTGCGCAATGCGGTTTACCACTTCATCCTCACCCAGATGCAGACCGGGCTGTACGAAAATCCCTACGTTGACCTTGACCATGCGCTGGAAACCGTGTGGACGAACGAAACCGACGCGATTGCCAAGGGGCAGCGCATCAAGACCATCATCATGCTCAAGAACGACGGCGTGATTGCGCAGAATAATGGCGAAAAGAAGACGGTCTATGTCCCGATGACCTACTCCGCCGGTTCTGCGGCATCCTCCTCTTCTGCGGCCTCTCCCGCGAAGTGGTCTGCGTCGATGGATACGACGCTGGTGGAGAAGTACTTCAACGTCGTCACCGACACCGTGGGCGAACCCACCGGCGACCCCGATGCGGACGGCAATCCCACCTACACCGAGAATGACATCATTCGCGCGAGCAGCGAAGAACTGGCGGCGTGCGATATCATCCTCGTGCCCATGACTGCGCCGAACACCGATTCCGAGCAGGACAATGACGGCAACTGGCTGCCTGCGTCCATTCAGTACGGCGAGTACACCGCGACCAACGCGCGCGCGGAATCCATCGGCAAGGACACCGGCAACCGCTCCTATCAGGGCAACACCGTCGGCAAGAGCAGCAGCTATTCCAGCCTTGAACTCCTCCAGTATGCGGATTCCGTCAAGGGCGACGCAAAGGTGCTGGTGCTGATGAGCAACTCCTCCGGCGCTGCGTCAATGGTCTGGAGCGAGGTTGAACCGATGGCGGACGCGATTCTGTATTACTACGGCTCGTCCACCTATGTGGAAGCGCTGATGGAAATTGCGGTGGGCAACGCTGAACCCAGTGCCCTGCTGCCCTACCAGCAGCCCGCGTCGATGGAAGCGGTCGAAGCGCAGTGCGAGGATGTCCCGCGCGACGTGGAATGCTACGTCGATGCGGCAGGTCATGCGTATGACTTCGCCTACGGTCTGAACTGGTCGGGCGTGATTGACGACGTGCGCGTGCAGACGTACTCTGCTGCGCCGCTGACCACCCCGGCAAGCATCACGTTCCATTACGCGAACTAATACTATTTCCAGATTCACCCGCGCCATCTGCTTTCGCCTTTCCGTTCTGGCGTGTAGCGCCGCTGCGCGCCACTCCCGTTAGCCAGAAAGAACTATTCGCTTCGCATCATGGCGCATCTCATTTGGAAATAGTAAGTGCCGCAGGAACTTCCTGACGACACTGAATACGCCCGTCAGCAGTCGTGCGATTCGCCGCCTGCTGATGGGCATTTTTTGTGCGCCCGGCAAGAGCAACAACTAAGTGGTGAGAGACCACAACGCGCTCGGCAGTAGGAAGCGTTAG
>OIYO01000342.1_pt1 | contig 41997 bp, 38 predicted proteins | sample 1588191 | NCBI WGS metagenome assembly OIYO01 (sample SAMN03283275) | human gut metagenome | biome: human-associated habitat; material: feces | host: Homo sapiens | place: Peru | collected 2012 | reverse complement strand
ATCAAAATATATCGATACAAGGTCATAATATATCTAATAGATTTAAAAGTCAATAGTTTACCTCTATTCATATTTTTGATATTCTTTAAGTAATGAAGATATTAAGGAGATTTATTTATGGTAGATATTAGACAAGAATTTATTGAGCAAGCAAAACAATTAACAAGAAATGCAGAAGTACTTCCGGGTGGTATTGAAGAATTAGCTGTAAAACTTCAGCACTCAGCTGATACTAAAACTCCACTTCGAATTAAATTAGGAATGGATCCTACAAGACCTGACTTACATCTTGGTCATACTGTTGTAATGAGAAAGTTAAAAGAATTTCAAAAATTGGGACACAAAATCGTGCTTCTTGTTGGTGGAGCAACAGCAATGATTGGCGATCCATCCGGTAAATCAGAAACAAGACCGGCTTTAACTAAAGAACAAGTTGAAGAAAACGCAAAAACATATTTTGCTCAAATGTCTAAAGTTATTGATATTTCTCAAGCAGAAGTTGTTAATAACGCTGATTGGTTGCATAAATTATCTTTTACAGAATTATTACAACTGGCAGGTAAAGTTACGGTTGCACAAATGATGACAAGAGATGATTTTGCAAAAAGATACGCAGAAGGTAAGCCAATTGCTATTCACGAATTTTTCTATCCGCTTATGCAAGCTTACGATTCAGTTGCAATTGATGCCGATATAGAATTGGGCGGAACAGACCAAAGATTTAACACACTATTAGGTCGTGATATTCAAGTTGCTTACGGTAAAAAATATCCGCAATTAGTAATGATGTTGCCACTTTTAGAAGGTACTGATGGTTTAGTTAAGATGTCTAAAACATATCCGGAACACTGTATTTCACTTACAGATTCTGCTAAAGATATGTTCGGAAAATTAATGAGTATTCCGGATACATTAATCACTCGTTATTATTCATTATTAACTGATGTTCCTCAATCAGAACTTATTAAAATGGATGAGCAAATTGCTTCAAATTCAATAAACCCACGTGATATCAAATTAGCTTTAGCACACATGATTACGGAAGAATACCACGGCAAAGATGGTGCTGATAAAGCTCAAGAAGATTTCATCAATGTTGTATCAAACAAAGGTATTCCTGATGATATCGAAAGTGTAAAAATTGAATCAGAAAAAAGTATTTTAGATTTATTAGTTGAACTTAAATTTGTTCAATCTAAAGGTGAAGCAAAACGTCTTATCCAAGGTGGCGGTGTAAAAATTGATGGTGAAAAAATCTCTGATATGGGATTGATTATTAAGCCACAAATGGATGTTGTACTTCAAGCCGGCAAGAGAAAATTTGCTAAGCTTGTTTAAAAATTCAACAACAAGTATGGAGCACCCCTTCCCTTTTTAGGGAAGGTTGGGATGGGTAATTATGATTAAACTGCAACCCACCCACATCTGTATGACTCAGAAAACTTCGTCTACAGCTGTGACCTCCCTATCTATGGAGGTTGTAGAGTATTCGACTGACAATATAGAAAGCAAAAAGAGGTTACCATGATTTACAATAACGTACTAGAACTAATCGGAAACACACCACTTGTAAAATACAATGACAATATCTGCTTGAAGTTGGAATATTTTAATCCGTCAAGCTCTGTTAAAGACCGTGCGTCGTATTCTATGCTAAAAGGCGCAAAGGATAGAGGCGAAATCAATAAGGACACTGTTATAATTGAACCAACCAGCGGCAATACTGGAATAGGTTTGGCTATGTGTTGTGCAGTATTGGGATTAAGATTAATAATTTGCATGCCGGAAAGTATGTCTGTAGAACGTCGTAAAAATATTGCGGCATACGGTGCGGAACTTGTTTTGACTCCAAAAGAAAAGGGAATGCAGGGTGCTGTAGATAAAGCAAATGAACTTAAACAAACTTATCCAAACAGTTTTATTCCTATGCAGTTCGCAAATCCTGATAACCCAAAAGCTCACGCTAAAACAGCACAAGAAATTAAAGATGCCGTTGAAGGTCGTGAAGTTGTTGTAGTGGCTGGTATTGGAACCGGCGGCACTGCAACTGGAATTAAAAAGTATTATCCGGAAGCTGTTGTATATGGTGTAGAGCCTGCAGAAAGCCCATTATTTACAGAAGGACATGCCGGTCCGCACGCAATACAAGGTATCGGTGCAAACTTTATTCCGAAAATTTGCAAAGATAATAATTTGGATGGAGTTTTAACTGTAAAAGGGGAAGACGCTAAGAGTCAAGCCATAGAATTAGCTAAAAAACACGGAGTCTTTTGTGGAATTTCTGCCGGTGCTAATGTTTGTGCTGCAAAAGTGTTGGCAGAAAAATATCCGGATAGATTAATTGTTGCAATTATACCTGATAGTGGGGAAAGATACTTGTCTGTTTGGTAGAAATCAATACCCACCCGCATTCGTAACTCGCTGACGCTCGAACGACTGCGACCTCCCTAACAAGGGCGGTTTAATTCCTCCCCACAAGAACTATTTATTATTGCATTTGCTTATCTTATAATTGCTTTATAAACAAGAAAGGCGATAAGGATGCTTAAACGAGCAATTAATAAAATAAAAGAAGATATTAGAGTAATTTATGAAAAAGACCCTGCTGCAACAAATATTGTTGAAGTAATTTTCTGCTACCCAGGGTTACAAGCTTTGTTATCTCATCGAATAGCTCATAAACTTGCTTATTGGGGAATTCCTTTTATACCGAGATTTATATCTTATGTTACAAGAATTATTACAGGTATAGAAATACACCCAAAAGCCCAAATTGGAAGCAGATTCTTTATTGATCATGGTGAAGGTGTCGTAATCGGTGAAACTACTATTATTGGAGATGATGTGCTTATTTATCAACAAGTTACTCTTGGTGGTACGGGTAATGAACACGGTAAACGTCACCCAACTATTGGTAATGGAGTTATTATTGGTGCAGGTGCAAAAGTGCTTGGCAATATTACAATCGGTGATAATACGAGAATTGGAGCAGGTTCTGTAGTTGTAGATAATGTGCCGGAACACTGTACAGTAGTCGGCATTCCGGGGAGAATTGTTCAACAAAAATTTATGAATCCGGATGGAATACTTATGCACAATAGAATCCCGGACCCTGTGAAATGCGAAATCAACAGACTTAAATACGAAATTCAAGAATTAAAAGACAAAATTCTACAATTAGAAAATTTAAAGAATGAACAATCTTAAGTTTTGTAAATTTTACTAGTAAAAATTAAAAAAAATAGCAAATTTCTTTATATTTGTTACTTTAAATGTGTGCGTGAAGATGAAAGGTGTAGCATTATGTCATTATCAGTAAACAACTGTTCATATACTCAACAACCTGCTTTTAGAGGTAAATTTGAAAGAACAGAACAAGGAAATCCTTATTATAAAACAAACGCAGGAACTGTTGCCGGTGGCGTAACGGCTGGTGTTGCAACTTTGCATTGGTTAAGTAAATTGAGTTTTAAAGAAGCTCCTGCGCTTGGAAAAGATGAAAAAGCCATATTAAAAGAATCTGGCATGGAGGATATGTTCAAAACTTTCGGAATGAAAGATATTGATGAAGCTTTAAAAGAAGGTAATAAAAACGGTATGCGTCTTAAAAAATTCGCAATACCATTTGCACTTATAGCAGCAGCTTGTACATTAGGTTGTGGGATGCTGGTAGATAATATTAGAAACAAAAAAGCTCAGAAAACAGCAGATTATACAGCTCAGGTAGGTGTTCGTAACGCAGTAATGAATGGCGATTCTGTTGCATTGTCAAATAAAGGCAGAACTTATTATGATTCAAATACTGGTAAAAAATATGGAGCATTACTTGGTGCAGGATGCGGCTTAATAGAAAGTATAATGACAGCCGGTAAATTTAAACCGATTGGATTGTTAAATATGATTCCGATGGCAATCGGTGGTTTGATTATGGGTGCAATTACAGACCATTATACAAACAGTAGTGCTAAAAAGAATGCTTAATCTTGATAAAACTTGCATTTTCATGGGTATTATATTATAATGTGTGCATAGAGTTGAAAATATAACTCTAGATTTTTTGATGAATCTCATATTATTTTTATTGATAGGATTGTATATAAGTAGTGAATTTTTTATTATTAATTGGTTAAGAGGCTTTTATTATGTATGTAAACAAGTGCATTAAGTGTGGTGCGGAATTTGAAACAAAGAACCCCAAAAGAGTGATATGTCCTAATTGTCTTTATGCAGATAAGGGAAGTGAGTCTACAGAAGAAAAACCTATGCAAAGCTATAGTTCTTATAGCTCATATTCTTCTGAATCAAGACCAAGAAGCTATGATAGACCACAACAAGGCGGTTACAGAAATAATAATTACAACCGCAATCAAGATGGTGGATATCAAAACAATTATCAAAGACGTGATAACTACAATCGTGATGGCGGCTATAACCGTGATAACAATGGTTATAACAGCTACAATAGAGATGGCGGATACAATAGAGATAATCGCCAACAAGGTGGTTACCAAAGACGTGATAACCGTCAGCAAGGCGGATATCAACAACGCAGACCTGATAACAGAGGCGGATTCCGTAACAACTATGCTAGTGGAAGACCTCAACAAAGAAGACCTATGCAAAAACGTCCTGCAAAACCTGCAAGACCATTGCTTATCAGTAAAGAACAATTGGAACAAATTGAAATTTTATACAAGACAATGCTTCCATTGCCAAACCCTGATTGTCATGAAGTAATCGGTGCAAAATTAGGTATTGAACCACAAAAAGTATTTTTCGGAATTAATTTGGTTCGTCAGAAAATGATGTTGCCTAAATTGCCGTTCCCAAAACGTAAATTGGCAATCTCTCCAGATCAAATGATGGCAATAAAAGCTTTATATGAACCATTATTACCATTACCTCCAATTGGCTGCCATAAAATCATTGCAGCTCAGTTGAAGATGGATGAGTGGAGAGTTCACGTAGGTATCAAGTTAATAAGAGCACAATTAGGCTTAGATAGATGGAATGAAGATAGAGCTGACAAACCGGCAGATTATATGGTTGCAAAACATACAAAACCATCTTCAGAAGAAAAAACTGTAGTTGCTGTAGAAGAAAAAGCAGTAGCAACTGAAGAAGTTAAAGAAGAAGTTGCAGCAGCCGAAGCTCCAGTAGAAGAAATAGTTCCTGAAAAGCCAAAACGTGGAAGAAAACCTAAGAAGAAAGAAGATGAAGAATAATTTTGTTTCTGTAGGTAAAATTCTTAATTTCCATGGAGTGCAAGGCGAGGCAAAGCTCGGTTATTCGAAGAATCGTGAAGAGTTTTTGTCCAGTTTGAAGACCGTTTTTGTACAAATTGATGGCGAATATAAAGAACTAACGATTGCTAAATTAAGATTCACTCCAAAAAGTGGAATTATAAAGTTTAAAGGAATTGACACTTTAAATGATATTTTAGCGTACAAAGGACATCTGATTTTTGTTACAGAAGATGTTGCAAGAGATTTTCTAGAAGAAGATGAATTTTTGATTGATGAATTGGTTGGTCTAGATGTCTTTGATGGAGATAAAAAAGTCGGAGCAGTTGTTGGTGTATCCAATAACGGAGCTAGCGATCTTTTATCTGTAAAGAATCTTGATAAAAAGATTTGCTTAGTACCGTTTGTAAAAGCTATCGTATTGTCTGTAGATATTAAAAACAGAAAAATTCAAATCAATAATCTTGAAGGATTACTTTCATGAGATTTGATGTTCTGACACTTTTTCCGGAATTAATTAATTCTCATTTGGATTTTAGCATAATGAAACGTGCTACAGATGAAGGTGTGTTTGAAGTTAATGCTGTAAATCCTCGAGATTTTACGCTTGATAAACACAAAAAAGTAGATGACACTCCTTATGGCGGAGGGGCTGGCATGGTGCTTATGCCTCAACCGTATATTGATGCTTATAATTCTGTTAAAAAGTTAGAAAATAGTATTACGCTAATGATGACTCCGCAAGGAGAACCTTTCACTGATCAAATTTCAAATGAGTTAGCAAATTATAACCAAATCATAATTCTATGCGGACATTATGAAGGCTTTGATGAAAGAATTAGAACAATAATCCAGCCACGAGAAATTTCTATAGGAGATTTTGTACTAACAGGTGGTGAATTGCCTGCTCTATGTGTCATAGACAGTGTTTCCAGAAAGATAGAGGGTACACTTGGCAAAATAGAATCTGCGCACGATGATAGTTTTTCCGATGGTTTATTAGAATATCCGCAATATACAAAACCTCGTGAATATATGGGGTTAAAGGTTCCCGATGTATTACTAAACGGAAATCACAAGTTGATAAACGAGTTTAGAATGGAACAGAAAATTCAACGAACAAAGAATAAACGCCCAGATTTGTATGAGAAATGGCTGAAAGAGAATAAGTAAGATACAAAATGTAGATTTTATTAAGTCAAAATGAACCACAAAGTGACACCAAGCTGGTAGTTTTGCGCCTAGTCATCCTGAATGTGATTAGCGTGAGGAATCCAGCTGTTTAACAACTTCTATATCTAATCCTGAAAATACAAATCCTGAATAACTCTAATAATCTTATTCAAGAAATTTTTATACTTAATTCTATCGGCAGAACCGGAAAGAACAATATCAGCATGCGCTTTACAAGGTCTGATATTAACTTCTGCTTTCTCGTTAGCATTTTTATAAATGAAATCTGCAGAATCGCCCAAATCACGTTCCTTTGCTCTTACATAAAAACGCTCTTTTTTAATATCTTCTGCTATATCAACATATATTTTAAAATCAAACGCATCTTTAACTTTTTCTGTAAGCGTAAATAAACCTTCTGAAATAATAATTTTAGAAGGTTTAGCCAATTGATAATTATCATGTCGAATAGCAGTGCCGCTCATGTCATATTTTGGAAGATAAGTAACTTTTCCTGACAATAATTCCTTGATATGTTTGCTCATCAATTCCAATTCTAAAGCTTGTGGCACATCTAAATCATAATGTTTTGCAAATTCTGAAAAGCTTCCGGCAGCTTTTACCATTTCTGAACGATCATAATAATAATCATCTGTATTAACACGAGTGATAACATCATCAATATTGAATTCAGTTGCGAAAGATTCTATTGTGTCAATTAAATCCATTGTAATAGTTGACTTACCGCTCGCAGTTTCACCGGCGATACCAATTGATGCCGGCATTTTAATTCTACCTGATAAGTATGCCGCAATTTTCTTGATTACAAACGGAGTATAACTTACTAAAATGGAACCTTCTGCTTTTAGCTCTTTTTCAAAAATAACTTGTAAATAATGCTCTATATCTTCACATATATTTGTTGGTTTTTTAATTTGTGAGGTTGTAATATTTTGTATCATAAATCTTTTTCTTTCTTTGTTCTATTATACACAATTTAAAACAAAATGAAAGCTTTTTTTGCTGTTGTTTGATGCAAATTTTACAAAAATTAACTTTATATAAACAAACTAGCCCCCACCCGAATTTCTAGGCTCACTTACGTTCCCCAAGAAATTCTACCCTCCCCCTTGGAGAGGGGCAAAATGTTATACTTTGGTTTATCCCTTTGATTTACCCCCTAGTTTTTGTATTTTCAAAAATACTTCTACTTTGACTTAAAGCAATCATTTTTAAGGAGCATTCGCCTTCTGCACGATCGATTACGCCAATAGAAGACAATCTTGCCGTTACAAATTCGTTTAATTCATCCGGTGATACATAAAGAGGGCATTCGTCATTACAAACTCTGTTTTCTGCAAAAGGGCATGTTTTTATCATAATTATTCTCCCAATTCTGCCAAAGCTTGTGCTAATTGTTCATCACTAGGAGCTTTTCCATGCCATCCTGCTTGATTTTCCATAAATGATACACCTTTACCTTTTGTTGTATGAGCAATTATTGCACAAGGTCTATCAGCTTTTTTAGCTGCCTCTACAGCTTCATAAATTTCATTATAATCATGACCGTTAATTTCTATAACTTCCCAATTGAAAGCTCGCAATTTATCAGCCAAATTATCAAGCGCCATAACATTTTCAGTACAGCCATCAATCTGTAATTTATTTCTATCGATAATTGCAATCAAGTTATCGAGCTTTCTGTGAGCCGCTTGCATAAATGCTTCCCAGCAAGAGCCTTCTTGAAGTTCACCATCACCTGTATATACAACAACATTGGCAGGGTTTTGTTTTAGCTTCAAGCCTTCTGCCATACCGCATCCGATTGACAAACCTTGTCCTAAAGAACCGGTAGAAGTTTCAATTCCTGCCAAATAGTGCTTTGCAGGGTGTCCCTGCAATTTGGAATGAAATTTTCTGAAAGTCATTAATTCTTCTTTTGGAATAATACCTTTCATCGCCAAAATTGAATATAAAAGAGGTGAAGCATGACCTTTTGACAAAATAAATCTGTCACGGTTTTCAAAATCAGCAGACTTATCCCATTCTGATGGAATATTCAAAGATTTCTTGTAAAGAACTGTCAAAATATCAGCACCGGATAGAGAACCTCCCGGATGACCGGATTTTGAATTATGTACCATCTTTACAATATTTCTTCTAACTTCTGTCGCAGCTTCTTTAAGCTCTTTTATTTCAATTTCTGTTAACATATATCCTCTTATATTTTTTCTTTATAATTTAAAACTCTTATCAAAAATAATGGTAAAGTAGGAAAAATTCTTTTGAATCTGGAAGGTTGAGTAACTGTTCTGTACAACCACTCTAATCCTAAGATTTGATATATTTTAGGTGCACGCTTTACATAACCTGACCAAACGTCAAGACTGCCTCCTATACCAACCATTAATGCCGGATTAAGCTTCTTTTTAGCCTCATAAATAAATTTCTCTTGTCTAGGAGATCCCATTGCAATAAGAATCAATTTCGGAGAATGATTTCTAAGCTCAGAATAAATTTCTTCATCATTATCAAAATAACCGTTATGATAATATACAATATTTAGTCCGCTAATTTCATTCTGCAAATTTTCAATAGCTTTTGTGATAACTTCTTCTTTAGAGCCGATAATTGCAACAGGAATATTGCTCAAAGCTGCTTCTTTAAGAAGTTTTTTTGCAAAATCAATTCCTGGAATTCTTGCCACATTCTTACCGGTCAACTTTAGCCCAATTTTTATACCAACACCGTCAGGAATAACCATTTCAGCTTCTCTTACAATGTTTGCAAAATAAGAATCGCTATCCGCAGTCTGAAACATTTCTGGGTTAATAGTTATAACCTGTGAAACTTTATCGCTGTCAATAAGTTCTTTAGCCTTCAAAACGGCTTCATCAAACGAATAATCGTCTATACTATATCCTAATAATTCTACACTCATGTTTACATTATACTTTAAAAATATGATGAGGTAAACATGGTAATATAATGTAATATTGTATTGAGAAAAAATTAAATCCGTGGTTTAATATTTTTCAGTTAAGAAAGGAGTTTTATTATGAAAAAATTGTTATCAATATTTGCTGTATTAGCATTAGTTTCATCACTTGCTGCAACAGCTGCAGAATCTAGATTGGAAAATTATGTAAACAAGAAACTTGCTCCTGTTACTCAAAAAGAAAAAGAATTAAACTCTAAAATTGAAGCACAACAAAAAGCTAATGAAGCAAAACAAGCAGAATTAAAAAAACAACAAGCTGAACGTCAAGCAAAAATAGAACAACAAAAGAAAGATGCTCAAGCAAGACATCAAGCAGCAAAAGATGCTATTAAGGCAGAAACAGATTATTGGAAATCATTGAAAAAATAGAAAGGATTGAAGAATGAAAAAGTTTTTAGCAATATTTGCAATTGTCGCAATCACTGGTTCTTTAGCAGCTAATGCAGCAGAATCAAAAATCCAAAATTATGTTGATAATTTGATTTCTCCAATTACTAAGAAAGAAAAACAAATTAATTCTCAAGCAGAAGCTCAAAAGAAAGCCAATGCTCAAAAGAAAGCTGAATTGAAGAAAAAACAAGAAGCTCAAAAAGCAGCTGCTAAGAAACAAAGAGAACAAGCTCAAGCAAAAAGAGATAATACTAAAAAAGCCGTAAACGATGAAGTTGGCTTCTGGAAATCTCTATTCTCTAAAAAATAATTGAGTAATACTGAACTAATGAAAACCCTGCGGGAGATATATATTTCGCAGGGGTTTTGTTTTTACATTGTTAACGCTTAACACCCTCGCCCCTTGTGGGAGGTACTACGTACGTAGAAAAGTTACTAGATTGCGTTTCTATTCCCTCGCCCCTTGTGGGAGAGGGCAGAATTTCTTAGAGAACGTTAGTGAGCTTAGAAATTCGGGTGAGGGGATTAGCCCTCTGGGTATGTTAACATTCTTTACGACAAATAAAATTGTAATATTTACATAAATCCATATCCACCCTCATCAGGGCTCCGCCCAGCTTGTCTTGGATTATTCGGGGTGTCGGCAGAGTAACGTCTGACCTCCACCTTACGGGCTAACGCCCTACCGAAAATCCGCTCTCCTCTCAAGGGCGAAGCGTGAACTGCGAAATATACATGTTATTTGCACTTACGGGCTAACGCCCTATCGAAAATCCGCTCTCCCCTCAAGGGCGAAGCATGGAACAATAGAGTCCCCCCATTCACCATTCACTACTCACCATTCACCCCATTTGTTAACTTTTGTAAATATAAATTTGCAAGCTACAAATCAGTCCGTATAATAGTTTTAAGGATTTTATATATTTTTTACAAAGAAAACACTGCGTATAAATAGCAATTTTTATTTCGTTTGTGTGTTTAGATATATAAGACCAGAAAAGATGTAAAGATTTATGGGATTACAATGGCTAGTAAAGGCTAAAAATAAAAAGAAAAGTTAGTTGTAAAATATAGGAGTAATTAGTTATGTCAGACGAATTAACAATTCAACCACAATTGCAGCCACAAGTTCAACAAAAGAAATCAACTGCACCTTATGTAGCAGGTGGTGTTGTTGGTGGTGGTGTTGTAGGTGCACTTGTGAACAATGCACTTAAAAAACCTACATCTTGGGAAGCAATTGTAAACGAAGCTAAGGATACTACAGATTTTTCTACAAAAGCAGAACCTGCATCTTGGGAAAGCGTAAAAAATGACGCAAAGGCTGTAGCTGATTTAGAAGCAAAATTAAAAAATGTTCCAGAAAAAACATTAGCAGAAGATGCAAAAGAAGCAGTAGATTTGCAAAAAGCAAAAGATGCCAGACAGGCTGAATTCGATAGATTATTTAAAGCTGAAAAGAAAACAGCCGGCAAAGGTGCTGGAACAACAATTCCATCTTGGGATGACGTAGATCTTCCTAAGAAAAAGAAATCCGAATACAATGCTATTCGTGACGAATACAGAAACAAGCTTAAGGATATGTATACCGATAAATCCGGTCAGTACCACATTTTGAGCAAAAAAATGGAAGCTACTAATGCTAATTATGCTAACAAGATTACTCAATGGGAAGCAGATTATAGAAGAGCAGCTGGTACAGGAACTAAGCCTGCTGTATCATTAAAGAGTTACTTTGCTATGAATGATGCTACCGGAAAGAAATCATTAATTTATCAAGATATGAATAATTTTTATCAAAATGAATTGAAAGCAACCGGAAAGTATGATGTTTCAAATGCAAAAGCTGCAAAAGCAATGAGAACTAAAGCTCACGAATTGACAATGCAACAATTAGAAAATATGAAACAATACATCGAAAACACTGATAAGTTAGGTAAAATCAAGATTGACCCAGCTCAGTTAACAGCAGCAAGTGCAACTGATTACAAAGATGTAATTACAAAAACAAGCAAACAATACAGACGTGAATTAGATATCATCTCTGGTGATAGAAAAGTCCCTAAAAAAGTTAAAGCTGACTTAGTAAGTGACTTAACTGCTGAATACGGATGTACTCCAGAGAAATTAGAAAACGTAATTTCTAAGAGAATTAAAATCGCTCAAAAATATGAACCTACTATGGACAAAATTGCAAAAGCAAAAGACAATAGCTACTTGAGTGGTGTTTATTCAAAAAAACGTGAAGCATACAAGGCTGGCGAATTGAAGAGTACACTAGCAAAATTCAAGAAAAAATTCCCTCAGTTAGTAAAAGCAGAAACACCTGTTTCAGATAGCGAAATTACAGCAAAAGTTAATAAAGCCTTAGAAGGTTCAACATTTGAAAAAAATATTACAAATGCCCAAGCTGCTTATGACAAAGCTTTAGAAAAGGGTGGTACAGCTAATACAGCAGCCAAGGAAGTAGTAGAAAAAGAATTAGCAGCAGCTAGAGAAAAACTACAAAAGGGTGCTACAGAACTTGCGTCTAAGTTCAAAAAAGGCGGTACAAATACTTGGTTAGCAGCTGGAATAGGCGCTGTAATTGGTGCCGCAGCATTATATGGTATCGCATCATCAAAAAACAAAGAAGCTTAGGGTTAAGCTAAAGGGTGAAAATCCTACATAACTAAAACTTTATTTTACAAACAACACAAAGACGCTCGGAATTTATTCCGAGCGTCTTTTGCTTAAATAGGCAAACTATCACCTCCATGAATAGGGAGGTGAATTGTAAACTTTTGTAAAACTTTTACTCTAAATCCTAAAGTTTTTCTAAAAAATGCCGTAATACATAGTAAACAAGGGAAAACTATAAAGGAAAGCGGAACTCAAAATGGGAATGGCAGCATCACAAGTTAGATTATTGCAGCTCACCACTCGAAAAAACGATATCGGGTGGCAGCTAGAAAACTTGTCTATGCAAAAAACTTCTCTATCTAGGGATATGCAAAGAGTTACCAAAAATTATCAAAATGCTTTAAGTACTAAAAAATTAAAAATGTCTAACAATTCCGGAGTTACTTACATGGATTTAAGTTACTCAAACTTGATGCGTCCCGGAAATGCAAACCAAAACAAACCATATTTGATTACCAATAATGATGGAAAAGTTGTTATTGATAGTAAATATTTGAAATATGCTGAAATGATATCAGCAGATGGTAAGGCTGGTGGTAACTGGACTACAAATAGAACTAAGATTTTAGCATCTCTTACTGGTATTTCTGCTGAAACAATTGAAAATGCAAATTCTACCAGTGCAGCACTTGATACCGCAGCTGCAAATATAAACACTTTAAAAAAGGAAGGTGATAAATTAAAAGAACCTGTTTCAAAAGATACTGCTAGCAAATTTTTCGCTCATGCAAATAAAGTCAACGCTAATGGAGTTTCTTATGATATAGGGAAATTATATGATAATACTAGCGCTTGGCAAGATTTAGGCAGTAATGCTGCAACGGCAAAAAGCTCTTTAACTAGCTTATTGAATGGTGTTGCAGAAAATATGAAATATTATCTTACAGATAGTGATTATGAAAGTTTGAAAACTGCTTGCAAAAACTATATAGATGATAATGGACATTATTTTGGTGGTGATAGTGATGCTGATAAACAAGGCTTAGAAAGCGGCGTTGCCGGTATAAAAAAAGATGGTAGCAATTATAAAGTAAACTTAAGTACTATTTTGAACACAGTACTAGGTGCTTATGAAAGTAATACTGCAAAAGCCGGTCAAGAAAGTTACACGACAACCACTAATGGTACAAAAGTTTATTACACACGAGATCAAAATTCTGCAGCTTGGCAAAATTGGAAAACTCAGCATGATGATTGGCAAAAACGTTATGATGCGGCTCAAGCAAGTTACAAAGCTGCTGTTAATACAGATAACCAAGCATTAACTTCCGAACAAGAAAGCAATATCAAATTTTATGACCAAATCTTTAGTGCTATTGCAGAAAAAGGTTGGGTTCAAAATGATTCAGTAGAAGATAATGATTATTTGAACCAAATGTTGCAAAACAATATGTATTACATTACTACAATGTCTGAAGATACGGATGAAAAAGGTAAGCAATACTATGTTTATGATGAAAGTATCGCATCCAACGTTGATAATATCTTTTCTGTAAATGATTCTGATTACCAAAATGAAGCTTTGACAGAATATGAGTACGAAAAAAGTATTATTAGTGAAAAAGAATCCAGAATTGATACTAGAATGAAAAACCTTGAAACAGAACAATCTGCAATCAATACAATGATTAAAGGTATTGAAACAGTAAAGAATGATAACACTGAAAGAACTATGAATATATTCGCATAGTTGCTTGTTTATGGTATAATTCCTTTGTATTTTTATAAAGGGATTAATAAATGTTCGATTCGTTATCAGATAAACTACAAGATATTATTGCAAAAACAGCAGGACAAAAGGAACTTACGCAAGAAAACATGCAAGAGGCTTTGCGTGAAATAAGACGTGCGCTTCTGGAAGCTGACGTTAACTTGCGAGTTGTAAAGGCTTTTATTTCTAATATAAAAGACAAAGCCGAAGGTGAAAATGTTCTGCAAGGTGTAAACCCATCTCAGCAGTTAATTAAAATTGTACATGATGAACTTATTGAACTTTTAGGCAAAGAAACATCGCCGCTTGATTTTTCCGGTCATCCAAACTTAATTATGATGTTAGGGCTTCAAGGTAGTGGTAAAACTACATCTTCTGCAAAGTTAGCCGTAAAACTAAAAAAAGAAGGCAGAAACCCTCTTTTGGTTGGGTGTGATGTTTATAGACCTGCTGCGATAACGCAGTTAAAGGCATTAGGTGAACAAATTAAAACAGAAGTTTATGCAGAAGAAAATTCACAAGATGTTCAATCAATAATTACGAATGCAATCAATTATGCAAAAGATAAGGGGTTTAATACCTTAATCTTGGATACAGCAGGACGTTTGCAAATTGATACGGATATGATGGCAGAGTTATTGCTTATTGATAGAGTTTTTCATCCTGCTGAAAAACTTCTTGTAATTGATTCTATGACGGGGCAAGAAGCTGTAAATGTGGCAGAAAACTTTGATGCTCAACTAGGTGTAACCGGTTTAGTTCTAACAAAATTAGACGGCGACTCTCGTGGTGGTGCTGCGTTAAGTGTTGTTTATTGCACACATAAACCGATAAAATTAACAGGTACAGGTGAGAAATTAAACGCTCTTGAAGATTTTTATCCGGAAAGAATGGCAACAAGAATTTTAGGTATGGGCGACATTGTTTCGTTAGTAGAACGTGCACAAGAAGTTTTTGACGAAAAAACAGCCAAAGAGATGGAAAAGAAAATGGCAAAAGCTGAATTTTCTTTCAATGATTTCTTAAAAATGCAATCTCAAATGAAAATGTTTGGTTCAATGGATCAACTTTTGGGCATGATTCCAGGAATTAAAATGTCAAAAGATGATAGACAAAGAATTTCCCACGAAGGTGAAAAGCAGTTTAAAAAGATAGAAGTATTTATTCAGAGTATGACTCCGGAAGAAAGAGAACATCCTGAATTAATGAATTCATCTCGTAAGAAAAGAATTTCAGAAGGTTCCGGAATTCCGCTTCATGATTTGAATGTGTTTATAAACCAATTTGAACAAATGCGAAAAATGATGAAGGGTTTTTCTGATGTCAAAAAGAATATGGGTTCTATGATGGGTAAAATGGGACATGCAGGAGCAAAACTTACTGCGCATCAGATGATGAAAAACATGAGAAGATTTAGATAAAATTTTTATACTATTTAATTAGGTGAGAGAGGTATCGCAATAAGGAGTAAATAGGAATGAAAGTATCGCCAATCACAACACAAACAAACAATACAAATTTTAAATCAAAATTGCCAAAGTACGACTGCAAATATAATACATCTGTAAGTGATTATTGGAAAGATTTTACATGGAATTGTATGCAAGAAAATAAACTTGAAGAATTGCAGGGTTTATTAAATAAGCTAACTTCAAACTTTGATAAAAACTATTTAGCGTTAACTACAACATTAACGCAACAGTTTGGACAAAAGACTAAAACTGGTGCTGAATATACAAAAGGATATCAATTTTCTTTGCACGATAGAGGAGATGTTATTGATACTTGTAATCGAAAAAATCCTCACTATGTTGCTATAGATGATGTTTATGATGATTATGTTGGAAATGAATTTCTATATAGGTCTACAACAGATGGAATTGAAGCTACTAATGACGAATCTATTACATCAGTATTACTAAGAACTCTTAGAGAAATTGTCACTCCTAACACGAAATGCAACCGCTCAATTTATGGATATAATGACAATAAGGTAGAACATTTTTTAAAGGATTTTAGGGCTTAGAGATGAAATTAATCGCAGGTTTAGGAAATATTGGAGATAAATATACTTTCACACGGCATAATGCAGGTTTTATGCTGATAGACAGTTTTGCTCTGAATGAAAATCTTAATTTTAGAGAAAATTCCAGATTAAAATGTCTAATGACAAATCTAAGAACTCCACAAGAGGATTATTTATTAATCAAACCAACCACTTTTATGAATTTATCCGGCGAGGCAGTGCGTGCTGTTATAGATTATTATAAAATAGATATAAGCGATGTCTTGATTGTGTATGATGACTTGTCATTAGAAATCGGTAAAATTAGATTTCGCCCAAATGGCTCTGATGGCGGACATAACGGAATTAAATCCGTTATTCAACATCTCGGTACAAAAAATGTCGCAAGATTAAAAATAGGAATCGGTCCGCAGCCTAATTTACCGTCAGAAGTTTTTGTATTACAAAATTTTTCTAAAGAAGAACTTGATACGCTAAAAGTGGCTTTATCAAAAGCAAAAGAAGGAATTCAGTGTTATTTTAAAGAAGGAATGGCGGCTGCCCAAAATAAATTTAACTAGGAGATTATAATGAATTTAGCAGAACAACTTGAACAAGATGAAAAATTTGAAGAAGCTTATGTTGAGTATAAAAAACAGCTTGCAAACAAGCAGGGTGATGTTGAATTATTAACTAAACTTGGGCATATAGCTTTGATTTTGGATAAGAAAGATGATGCAAAGATTTATTATGGAAAAATTCTTGAAATTGACCCTCCAAATATTCTTGCACACGAACAATTAATAGACTTATTTATAAATGAAGATAAGTTCAAATATTATTTGCTAAGAGGAAATATGCACGCTTTGCAGCAACAAATGAGCCATGCAAAAAATGATTTCAAAAAAGCAATTGACCATGCAAAAGATCCGCAAGAATCTTTGCCTGCGAGATATTTATACGCAGGGCTTTGCGAAGGTCAAGGTAAATTGAATGAAGCTGTTGACGAGTATTTAAAAATTTCTGATTATGATGAAAAAAATCCTGTAATTTATTTAAAGCTTGCAGAACTTCTTGAAAAGACAGAAGGTATAACATCTGCAATTCATATTCTTGAAAGAGGAAGAAATGAACAAGGTTTTAAGGATTTTGAAGAAATTCTTGCCGGATATTATATAAGAAATTCTCAACCAGAAAAAGCGCTTGAGCTTGCACAAAATGATTTAACAAAAGCAAGAGCGTTGTTCGATTTGGGTAGAAATGATGAAGGATATGATATTCTTATGAAAATTAAGGATAAATATTCTAAAGAAAAAGTTTTCCATTCTTTGCTTGCCCAGTATTATTTCCAAAAAGATATGTTTGAAGAAGCTTTCAAAGAAATTGATGAGTATGCAAAAATTGAGCCAAACTCTCCTTTGATTTATCAAATGCGTGCATTAATATTTGAAAAACAAGGCGATTCTTTTAATGAACACTTAAATTGGGGTAAATTCAATATTATAAGGGGCGAAAAGGATGTTGCGCTTAATGAATATTTGACAGCACACAGATTTGATGACAAAAATGTTGATTTAATTGAAACCATTGCAGCTTTATTAGAAGCGGAAGGCGATAAGACGAAAGCCAGTGAGTTCTATGAAAGACTAGCTGATATTGACCCTAAAAACAGGTTGGCGCTGGAAAAACTTGCAGATTTTAGAGAATCTATCGGTGATAATTATGGTGCAATTGAATATATGGATAGGCTTAAAGAAATTGATCCAAGAAATGAATTTGTACAAAAGAATTATGATAAGATAAAAGACCGTGCCGAAAATGGAATGGGAATTATGCAATTCTTAAAAAGTATTTTTGGTAAAAGAATGGGCTAAGCAAGAACCGGCATGGAAAATCTTAAAAATTATAAAACAGAATTACTTGCACCTGCAAAAAACAAAGAAATTGCTTTTGCTGCTATAGATTGCGGGGCGGATGCTATCTATATCGGAGCAACATCTTTTGGAGCAAGAAAAAATGCGCCGAATTCTTTAAATGATATAAAAGAAATTGTTAAATATGCGCATAAATTTTGGGCAAAAGTTTTTGTTACAGTGAACACAATTCTTACTGATAAAGAATTAGAAGAAGCAGTAGAACTCGTAAAGCAACTTGATGAAATTGGTGTTGATGCTGTAATCGTTCAGGATATGGGTTTGATTGAAAAACTCAAGAACACTAAAGATTGCAAAATACCTATCCATATCAGTACACAGGCTGACAATAGAACTGTTGAGAAAGTTTCTTTTTTTAATAAGCTTGGTGCATCAAGAGTCGTTTTAGCTCGAGAACTTTCACTCAAACAAATTGCGGAAATACACAAAGCAAATCCGACACTTGAACTTGAAGCTTTTTGTCATGGTGCACTTTGCGTATCTTATAGCGGGCAATGTTATTTGAGCCAATATATCGGAGGACGTTCTGCTAATAAAGGAGAATGCGCTCAGCCTTGCAGAAAAAAATATACTATTGAAACAACTGATGGTAAAATTATTGCAAAAGATATTCATGCTCTTTGTTTGAAAGATTTTAATACCTCTGAAAAACTTCAAGAAATGGTTGAGGCAGGAGTTTATTCCTTTAAAATAGAAGGACGATTAAAAGAAATCGGGTACGTTAAAAATATTACTGCATATTATAGACAAGAACTTGATAAGATTTCTACAAAATCTTCATCCGGTAAATGCAGATATTCCTTTATACCTAATCCAGAAAAAAGTTTCAACAGAGGTTTTACGGACTATTTTTTAGAAAAAAGAAAAGATTGTTTTAATTTTGTATCACCTAAATCCAGAGGTGAATTTATAGGAAAAATAGTCGATATTAAAAATGGAAAATTTAAAATTGCTACAAAAATACAATTGACTGCTCAAGATGGTTTAACGGATGGTATAAACGGCATTTTGATAAATAAAATTGAAAACGATTATATTTATCCAAACAAGCCATGTCCGTTTAAAATCGGAACTGAAATATTTCGCAATCAAGATGTGGAGTTTGAAAAATTATTATCTCAAAAATGTAAAAGGCAAATAGCGATTAACATTGAATTCTTAGATGGATATATAAATGTAGTGGATGAAGATAATATTCAAATAAAATATCAAATTCCAAATGGAGAAAAAGCTAAAAATGCAGAAAAAATGAAAGAGAATTTTATAAAACAAATGTCAAAAACAGGTGATAGCGATTTTTATATAGAAAAATTTGAAGTAAAATCAGAATTACCGTTTTTACCAATAAGTGCTATAAACGAAATTAGGCGTAATTTGTTTGAACAATTGACTCAAATGCGTTTGGATAGTTATAAAAGGGATGTTCAAAAACCTCTAAATTACACACCGTATTACAAACAAGAAGTGGATTATAGAGCAAATGTACATAATGCTTCTGCAGAAGCTTTTTATAAAAAATGTGATTGTAAAGTTCTTGAAAAATCAATGGAAACAAAGCTTCCAGATAGAAAAATTGAATTAATGAGAACAAAACATTGTATAAAATATGCGCTAAATATGTGTAAATCATCAAAATCACTTCTCTTAAGAGATGAGTTTGGCAAGACTTATCCACTTGGTTTTGATTGCAAAAAGTGTGAAATGATAGTTTTTAACAAATAAAAACGCTAAACGACTTATCAATATTAAGTTTTCGTGAATTAATACTTGAAATTTATTTTTGTTTATTTTAATATGAACCTGTGACACATAGATAATAAAGGTGGTGAAAATATAAATGGCAGAAGTTAAAGTTGGCGAAAACGAAAGCATCGAAAGCGCTTTAAGAAGATTCAAAAAGAAAATTCAAAAAGCCGGCATCTTATCAGAAGTTAAAAAACGTGAAAGATATGAAAAGCCAAGCGTAAAGAGAAAACGCAAATCTGAAGCAGCTCGTAAACGCAAGGTATAAGTTTTATAAAAACGGTTTGTTTATTAACAAGCCGTTTTTTAATTTATATATAATTTATTAACTAATGACTTGCAAAACATTCTTGTTTATTTTATTATGTTCTTACGGCGACATGGCCAAGTGGTAAGGCAGAAGCCTGCAAAGCTTTTATCCCCCAGTTCGAATCTGGGTGTCGCCTTTTTTATTTATTAGTTATCACAAATCTAGAGTTGTATGGAAAATATTGAGTTAAAGCGTTTTTGGGAACAAGTTAAAGAAGAAATAATTGGTTCTTTGCCTGAAAATGCTCATCCTTGGGTATATCCGCTTGAAGTTTCGGGTTATGATAAAGGTGTTTTGACTGTTGTAACCGGTCAAATGATGGGACGTGACTTATTACGTAAAAACCATTATTCTCAGATGGTTGAAGCCTTGAAAAGAGTTTCCGGCAATGATAATTCAAGACTTGTTATTATTTATGATGAGAATGCCGCTAAAACATTAAAGCGTGAAACAGAAAAACTTCAGAAAAAAGCTAGTGAAAAATCTTTAAAAGAGCAGGCTATAGAAAATTTATCCAATATGCAATCTGCAGCAAATCTTAATTTGAAATACAAATTTGAGAATTTTGTGCAAGGTGAAAATAGCAAGTTTGCTTATTCTGCTGCAATGGCTGTTGCTAAAAATCCCGCAGGAAAATACAATCCGCTTTTTATATATGGCAATTCCGGTTTAGGAAAAACTCACCTAATGCAAGCAATTGGGCATTATATTATTTTTAATAATCCGAAATTGAGAGTTAAATATACCAAAACGGAAGATTACATTAATGATTATATTTCGAATAGTAGAAAAACAAATAATACTATCGAAAACATGTCAAAATTTAATAGAAAATATACAAATATTGATGTTATTTTGATTGATGATATTCAATTTATTGAATCAAAAATTAAAACAATGGAAAATCTTCAATACACATTTGATAGTCTTTATAATAAAGGCAAACAAATTGTAATCACGTCAGATAGAGTTCCTAAAGAAATTCCAACTTTAACTGCAGCTTTATGCTCAAGATTTGAAATGGGCTTGATGATAGAATTGATGCCACCTGACGTAAATACAAGATTTGAAATTATCAAAAAACTTGCGATTGATAATGATATACAGTTTGAAGAGGAAGCTCTTAAATATATTGCAAGAAATTTTTCTAATAACGTAAGGGAATTGGAAGGTGCTTTCACAAAAGTTTGTGCGTATGCAGAAATTACGGAACAAGAACTAACTCTAAAATTAGCCCAAGAGGTTCTAAAGTGTGATGAAAAAGATGAAGAAGTAAGCTTTGACAAAATTGCAAGAGTTACAGCCAGTTATTTTGATGTTGATATAAATGATATTAAAGGAACGGCAAGAGGGCAAAAAGTTTCGATAGCTCGACATATATCAATCTATTTATGCCGAGAAATTACAAATCAGAGTTTTGTAAATATTGCAGAATTTTATAATAAAAAGCACACTACTATTATGTTTGCTCATGACAAAATTAAAAAAGAACAGAGCACAAATAGAGATATTGCCAATGCTCTTAGAGAAATTCGAATGGCATTAAAAGTTATGTAGCCGAGTCGGCACTCGTTTTTGAACAGATTTTATGTTAAATAATATTAGTGTAAGGTCAAGTTTTTACTTGGCGGATTAGGGGATTCAAATAATGTTAGATAATATAAAACATTTGCTACTCTTTAAATCTGTTGATAAGGATATCGCAGATAACAATTTTGAATCCGCTTTAGAAAAGTTGAATTATCTAATTAAAGAAGAATTTAAACCGTCAGAAACATTCTTAAAACGTGGACAATTGTGTCATAAATTATTAATGCTGGAGGATGCGTATTCTGATTTTACATACATCATAACTCATTGTGTAAAAAAAGAGGCTGCATATAAAGAACGTATTTTTTTGAACTTTGAAACGGGCTGTTTTATGGAGTCAATATCTGATGCTGCAAAACTTTTGGAGAAAACTCCATGTGATTTTGAAATACAAAAAATTGTATTCTTATCACTGGTATTTTTAAATAAAATGGATGAAGCAAAAGATTATATACTTGGTATTTTTAATAATAACAAGTATAAAACTCTACAATTTTTGTTTCAAGAGGTTGCAGTATTGCTTGCTGATGATGAACTTGCAAAGGGTTTGAAGTTGTTAGATTCCATTGATACAATAGATCCAGACAATCCAATAAAATTGTTAAAAGAAGCAAATATATATGAAATTGCCGGAGATGATAACAAGAAAACAGAAATCCTTAAACGTATAGATTCTATTTTCCCAAAATATTTTATCTCACATTTTAGATTTACTGATATGTATCAAGATAAAGATATTTTAGAAATATGTTTTCTTTTGGAACTCAAAATTTTTGATACGCAAAACCTTTTTGCATACCCGATGAAAATTCTTGAGGGATATAAGAATCATATAGAAGGTCATATTATTGATTCAAAAGAATGTTTTGAATCGGCAGTAAACATAAATCCAAATAAGCCGGAAGCTTACGTTTTATTAGCACAAACTTTGCAATTAATGTCCGGATATGATAACCCTGATTATCTAAAACTAGCAGAAGAAAATTATAAAACAGCAATGGAAATTTATCAAAAAGAAAATTTGAATGATAAAGCCGAAGAAATGAAGCGCCAAATAAAGCATATTACATCCGGCGTTAGCATGTATAACTAAAACTTTTAAAGTTCGGCTAAAACATCTTTTATGTGTTCGTCTTTAACTCCCTTATAGTTAATTCTTCCGGATGTTATAGGTTGTCTGTAGTCATACTTGTTTATAGAACGTGATTCTACAATTACAGATGGTGGCAAAATTGACCACTTATACAATGCTGTTGACATTCGTCTAAAGAATTTGTCCAACCACTCGATTTTTTGCTCTTTAGATACACTGTTATGCTTTTCATAAACGAACTCTTTTTCCAGTAAATCTTGATAACCTTCGTTTTTGTTTTCTACTCTCCAAATGATTTCGTCTAAAAATTCGTATGGCATAAGTGCATCCTCTGCAATTAGAGGTTTTCCTGTTTTAGGGTCAATTGCTAATTCTGCTCCTGGTTTCTTTAGAATAATAGCTTCAGGAATTGCATTTTTTACTTCTCGATTGACATTCATCCAACGAGCAAACGCAAATAATTTTGTTTTTGGAACATCCGCAATAGGTGCAAACCCTCCGGACATATCGCCGTTTATGGTTGCGTACCCCATATATAATTCTGATTTATCCGAGGTTGCGATTGGGATACAAGATGCGAATTCATTACTAATGCCCCATAAAAACATTGCTCTAGAACGTGCTTGAATATTGTCAGGAGTGAAAGATGTTTTATATCGACCATCCCACTTTGTTTCGACTGTCTTAAATAAATCATTTAAACACGCAGTTGTTGTATCAATCATTGAACGAATAGGTGCCTCAGTAAAATTGATACCGAGATTTCGAGCTAATTGTTCTGCATCAGACTTGCTTTCTTTACTTGTAATATGAGAAGGCATTGAAACTCCAAAAACGTTTTCGGCTCCAATTGCATCTGCAAGAAGAACTGCGCAAACGGTTGAATCTAAACCTCCGGATAGCCCAAGAACTGCACGCTTAAATCCACATTTGTTGAAATAATCACGTATCCCTTGAATAATTGTTTTGTATGTTCTTTCTAAATCAGACTCGTATTCAAGAGTAAAAACTTTTTGCTCTGTTAAAGATTTATCCAAACCTCTTGTAAGCGGATATATTTTACCGATTCCTTGAGTTGGATTAACTATCAAAAATTGTTCTTCAAAAGATTTTGCACGTGCAATCAATTTACCGTTTTTGTCAAAAACTCTGCTTGAACCATCAAAAGAACTGTTATCAATTGCACCAACTTGGTTAACGTAAACAATAGGAGTTTTATATTTTTTTGCCACAAAAGATAACATATTATGTTTTAGTTGTTCTTTTTTAGCTCTGGTAGGAGATGCTGAACAATTGATAAAGATTTCAGGATTTTCTTTTGAAAGTTCATCAATCGGGTCTTTCTCATAAAGATTTTTGTCAAAAAACTCTTTATTATTCCAGCAGTCTTCACAAATTGATATACCATATTTATCAAAGATTTTAGAACAGCTTTTAACAGTATCTTTATCAAAAGAACCTAATGTATCTGCAGGTTGAACACCTACGATTGGGGAAGGTTCAATGTATCTGTAATCATTGAACTCTGAATAATTTGGCAATAATGACTTACGAACAATTCCGCAGATTTCGCCATCTCTAAGTATTGCAACGGAATTATAGAATTTTTTACCTTCAGCGTCTTGTTTTCTTGGCTCTACAAATCCGACAAGAGCAGTTGTACCAACGGTAATTTTTGCAAGTCCCTTCAGCCATTTAATATTTTCTTCTACAATAATCGGATGTCTGTCAATAGTGTCTTCTATAGGATAACCCATTAATGCCAGTTCCGGAAAAACAACTAAATCCAAGCCGATTTGAGAAGCGTATTTTATGTACTTTGCAATTTTTTTTGCGTTATATTCAACATTGCCTGCCATTGGATTAATCTGCGCCATACCGACAAACCCACCTTCTGACACAATATTCTTAACCGCTTGAATTATATTCTCAGGAACACTTTCTCCATGAGAAAATCTTTTATCTACAATTTCGGATAGTTCGTATAAATTCATTTTAAATCTCCAATAAGTTGATTATATCGTGCTAATAGAGTAAATGCAAAAATATTCTAAAAGATGAAAAATATAAGATACAAAAAAATATGTAAAAATTGAATAAGTGTATTTTGTACTCTTTATATTATATCTATAATTTGCACTATTAAAAGAATACAACCACTTGAAGAAATATTAAGTGTATGTTATAATAAAAATAGAAAGAGGATAAATCTTTCAGAACCGTCAAAAATGACGGGGAAAGGTACGGTAAAGAAATAGTTAAAATTTGATTGCGTCCAAATGGTCACTATTTACCCCCTTGGAGTGTTATAGCCCCACACCACTCTTTAATAAAAAAGGTATCTGTTACTTAAGAACATAGCGGTGAAAGCAATGGATACAATATTATTACAAAGACCCCAGTTTGAAAAAGCTGCAACGAGTGCGGCAGGAATCGGAATTGCCTTATGTTTATTGCTGGTTCAAAATCCGATTTTATCAGCAAAAGATGGGTTAACCGGTATTTCTCCAAGGATAAATTATTTAAAAGAGCAACAAGAACAAAAAGAACAAATTTTCGAACAAGAAATCGTAGCAAAGTATAGTAAATCAAATGTAGTAGAAATTGAGAAAGGTGTTAAATATGTCAGAATGATTCGTTTTTACCAGAACAAACCTGTTAGAATTAATATTGTAGAACTGTCACAGGGTGTAAATGACAATTTAGTAATAGAACCGTCAATTGCTTCAGACACATTAGCTCACAGGTCAAAAATTAGCAACATAGCTAATAAGAATAACGCAATAGTTGCAATTAACGGAGGATACTTTAAACCACAAACAGGAGTTCCACTCGGAACATTAATGATTGATAAAAAGGTTTATACAGGTCCAGTATATGACAGAGTAGCAATGGGTATTTTTGATAACGGATTTGATATGGCTAGAGTTCAATTAAGAGCTTCTGTAGTAACTAACAAAGGAGGATTAAAAATTGATAATATCAATCAGCCTAGAATGTTGTCAACTCATACAATCGTCTATACGCCGGATTGGGGAGAATATTCTCCGCCTTGTCCAAAGTATGGTAAGCAGATAGTAATTTCTAACGGGAAATTGGTAAGAACATCATATGGAAGTAATCAGATACCAAAGGATGGATTTGTAGTAGTTGGTTCTCAAAAAAATATTAATACCATAATTAACGCAAAAAAATTTAAGTTAGATATCAAAATAAATCCTGAGTGGCAAGAAGTTAATCATATAATAAGTGGCGGGCCGTATTTAGTAAAAAATGGCGATATTTACGTAGATATGACAGCCCAAAAACTCGGTTCTGTTGGCGGACGGAATCCAAGAACAGCAATCGGATATACAAAAGATAATAATTTAATAATGTTAACGGCAGACGGAAGAGAAGGCGCTTCAATAGGGCTAACTCTTAATGAACTCGCTAATCTGATGAAAGAGCTTGGTTGCGTCAACGCAATGAATCTTGATGGCGGAGGTTCAACTGTCATGTACATAAAAGGAAAAGTCGTTAACAAGCCGGCTGTGCAAGGCGGCATACCTTTATCACATACTCTGATGGTCAGAAAAATTAGCTAGAATTACATTCCATAATACTTTTACATACCCCTATGGAAGTAAAAACTACCCCTTTCGGAACTTGTTTCCGAAAGGGGTTTGAGTGTGGTACTACGTACGTAGACATTGGGTCGGCAGTATGTACCTCTACCTCACCCTAGCCCTCTCCTGCTAGGAGAAGGAACATGCGCCTTGTTTTTTTATTTTAGATAGAGAATTATAAAAGTTTAAAACTTTTATAAAAATTATTTTCTCGAATATAAATCAAGTGTTGGTTATTCCCTCTCCTAGCAGGAGAGGGCTAGGGTGGGGGCTTATTAAATAGTTATTGGTGTATTAAATGCACTCTACACTTACAAAATAAACTACGTTAATTGAACGCATTAATGTAGAAAATTTGTATGGTGCATTTTATGCACCAATAACTTTCACTACAAAACATTAAGAAAAAATAAACTTTACCTTCATATCCAATTTGATAGCGTATAATTATCATATATAATATTATAGAAAGGGAGGAATATTATGAAGAACCCGTTCAAATCAAATGATGAACAAAAAATTGATATTGAAGATACAGAAAATCTGGAAACAGAAGTAAAAGCAGACGAAGAAAAAATTGCTACAGAGAATGCAGAAGCTGAACAAAATGCTGAAAATAATAAAGCAACAGAAGAAGATGTTAATCCTCTTCAAGAAAAATATGATAATTTAAACAATCAATATATACGTTTGGCAGCTGATTTTGATAATTATAGAAAACGTCACGAACAAGAGAAAGAAGCTCTTTTAAAATATGGCGCAGAAAAAACTTTACAAAAAATGATAGAAGTTCTTGATAATTTTGAAAGAGGATTAAAAGCAATCGAAACTGTTGACGATTGTGAAAAAGTTAAAGAATGCTATAATTTAGCTTATAAAAACTTTACAGATGTTCTAACAAAAGCCGGTTTGGAAACTATTAAAGCAGAAGGAGAAGAATTTGACCCTAATTTCCATGAAGCAGTTATGCAAACTCCAACCTCTGACAAACCTGAACATACAATTGTTGCAGAATTGCAAAAAGGATATAAATTAGGCGACAAAGTTTTAAGACCAACTTTGGTTAATGTTGCTGTAGCTGAATAAACACAAGGGAATATAGAATAGCAATGAGTGATTATTATGAAATATTAGGCGTTGAAAAGAATGCCACAAAGGACGAGATAAAATCAGCTTTCAGGAAAATGGCACGTCAGTGGCATCCTGATGTAAATAAAGCACCTGAAGCAGAAGCAAAATTTAAAGAATTAGGCAAAGCTTATGAAACATTAATGGATGATGACAAGCGTGCAACTTATGACCGTTATGGAGAGGACGGACTTAAGAATGCCGGATTCAATACTCAAGGACCATTTGCAGGTGGATTTGGTGATTTAGAAGAAGTATTTAATTCATTCTTTGGCGGTGGTGGCTTTGGAGGATTTGGCGGCGGTCGCAGAGTTGACCCGAATGCTCCTCAAAGAGGTGATGATTTAAGGCTTGATATTGAATTAGAATTTGAGGAAGCTGTTTTTGGCTTAAATAAAGAAATCAAAATTGATCACTTAGAATCTTGTCCGTCTTGTAAAGGAACCGGTGCAAAAGAAGGGGCTAAACCGGAAATCTGTAAAACTTGTGGAGGTTCCGGTTCTGTACAGCAAACGACGAGAACAGTGCTTGGACACTTTACTCAAATTGTCACTTGTCCTCATTGTCATGGTAAGGGAAGTGTGATTTCTAATCCTTGCCCTGATTGTCATGGTGAAGGTCGCAAAACTGTTGAAAAGAAAGTTGAAGTTAAAATTCCTGCCGGAGTTGATAACGGTTCAAGAATGCGTTTGGCACATGAAGGTGATGCAGGTATTAATGGCGGTGTTGCAGGTGATTTATATATAGTCATCCATGTGAAACCATCTTTGTATTTTAGACGTGATGGCATTAATGTTTACACAAAATTAGACATAACACCTGCACAGGCAGTATTAGGCGATACTGTAACAATAAAAACATTGGATGGTGATAGAGATGTTTCAATTCCTGCAGGAATTCAACATGGTGAAGCTGTAAAAATACGTGGTGCCGGAGTTCCTAATTTGTCGAAACCTTCTATTCGTGGAGAACATGTTGTTGTAATCGGAGTAAAAACACCGACACATATTTCAAATGAAGAAAAAGTTCTTTACCAAAAACTTTATGAAATTCAAGCAGGACGTAAAGCTAAAGGTTCTGTAAAGGAACGTATCAAAGGTGTTTTTAAATAACTAAACTTATGATAAGATATAAGAATAGTTATGGAGAGAAAATGCGGAAGTTTTTAATTATATTATCAATAATGCTGTTAGGATGCTCAAACGTTTTTGCAGCCAAGATTCCAGCGGATGTAAGAGCTTATATTTTGGAAAAAATTCCTCAAGCTGATATAAGGTTTGATGGAGTTATAATATTCCCTGATAATACAATTTACTTACCGCTTTATCCATCTTTATTTTCAGATGTAACAAAATTAAAAATTAAAGAATCACATCCTGCAAATGCTGATTTAAAACAGGAACCGGATGTCGTAATCTTTAACAATGATTTTGTTTTGATGAAGGTTTTATCAGATGGTGAAGGGCATAGGACCGTATTGCACATGCCAAATCCTCCTTTGCAAGTAAGAACAGGTTTACTACCGCAGGATATGCTTGTCCCAAGTGGTTTGATTATTCCTGAAAACATTAAGGGAATAATTGGTAATTTGAAAATTGATACAAAGAATGAAGATGTGATAAGAGTTGAAAATTCTGATTCATACGAAGATTTCTTGACAGAAACAGAACCGGATGTTCCTCAAAGTCTGATTTCACAATTGAAAAATCGTATTTTATTTGTAACAACAAACTATTCTAAAAATATTCAAGTTTTAGAACCGGCTAGAGCTGTACCAAGTTATTCATTGGCGCAAAAATCTATCCCAGTAGATGTTAAAGCTGTAAATAACGGTAAATTTCTGCTTGTAACAACTTATGACAGACAATTTGTTGATGTGATTTCTGTTGCTGATTCAAGGTTCATTAAGCAAATAAATGTACCTTCAAATCCGGAAGAAATTTTACTTGATGAAGCTAATCATAAAGCTTATGTAACATCTCCGACAGCTTCAACAATTTTTGTAATTGACTTAAATACAATGTCATTGGTACAAAAGATTAAAATTAACGGATATTGTGAAAAATTATTACTTAAAAATAACAAATTATTTTATGTAGATAAATTAAAAAATGAAATTTGGGCAATTGAACTCAATAATCAATATGAACTTAAAGATATCGGAATATTTCCTAATGTTTCAGCTTTGGCTTTTGCGAATGATAAATTATATATTACAAGTAGAACCAAGAGCCGTATAGCAATAATAGATTATAATACACTTGGATTAATTAACGAATTTACAACAGTTAATAAACCTTTAGACATGTTAATTTTTGATAAAACTTTGTATGTTTTGGGTGCACAAAATAATGAAATTCAAAAGATTAACATAGACAATGACCAAACTATTGGAACTATTTCTTTGGGTGTTGACGGTTTTTCTTCTGGCTTAAGTCAAATTGATGATACAAATTATGCAGTATCAACAGATTTAAAAAATAATCAATATTCAATTATTGATTTGGCTAAGGGAAAATTGCTAAAAACTTATAAGTTAAATGTACCGATTAAAGACGTGATTATTACAAATAAGGTTAATTTGTTTGATTAGTTTTTTTACTAAGTAGCCAACAAAATTTTGTTAAGGATTGATACCCATCCCAACCTTCCCTAATAAGGGAAGGAGTGCGCCACACTCGTATATTTTTTTTTTGAAGCTTCTACCTCACCCTAACCCTGTCTTGGATTATTTGGGCGAGCAAAACATTGCAATGACAACAAATCCTTACGGATTTTTGCGTCATTTTCATGTTATTTGCTCTTACGGGCTCACGCCCTACCAAAAATCCGCTCTCCTGCTAGGAGAGTGAATGCGCCAAATTTGTAAGTAATACTTCGAGGCGGAACCAGTAGTTAATAAATAATTTTGTAGCTTCCACTGAGTAGCCGACAGTTGTGTCTACGTGCGTGGGTAAATACACATCAAGCTAGTAAACTCACCAATGAGGCGGAACCAGTAGTTAATAAATAATCTTGTAGCTTATATTTAGCAGCCGACCCAATGTCTACGTGCGTAGCACACACATAAAAAGAGCTTGAATAAATCAAGCTCATATATAAGTACATATCCCAATCAACAACAAATTTAAAATTTTATTAAATCAAATTCAAGGCAATGCTTGGAGCTTGGTTCGCAGTTGCAAGCAACGTTGCGGAAGCTTGCTGTAATATTTGCGCTTTTATGTAGTTGGATGATTCTTCCGCTACATCGGCATCTCTTAGTGTAGAAAGAGATGATGTTAAGTTTTCCGTTTGAACACTAATTGATTCTACAGCAGATTCAATTCTATTTTGTGCAGAACCTAATGTAGTGGTTCTTTCTGAAATTGTTTTAATGACCCCGTCAATTTTATCAAGCATACTGGATGCAGTTGTACCTTTTGTAAGACCGGAACACTTAGAAGCAACATTGGCAATATCTTCTCCAAATAAAGAGTTAACATCAGCTTTTGCAAACAAGTCTTTATTTAAGGTAATTTGGCTTGAACCAGCTGAATATAAGCCTACTTGAAGAGAAATGTCATTTTTAATGCTACCGTCCATCATCTTTAGACCATTAAACTCTGCGTTTGCAGAAATTCTGTTGACTTCTTCCAGTCTGGCTGTAATTTCAGACTGAATAGCTTTTAAAGATTCACTACCGTAAGTTCCGTTGGCAGCTTGTTCTGTCAAATCTCTAACACGTTGTATATGTGATGAAATTAGAGAATATGTATCTTCTAAAGTTGTCAACATATCAGCTCCGGTAGAAGCGTTATCAGAAGCTACGTCCAAAGATGCTAACTGTGTTTTCCAAGTTGTAGCAATAGAATAGCCCGCTGCGTTATCTTTTGCATGGTTAATTTTGTAACCGGTTGTCATTCTTTCGATAGCGTTGTTTAAACTTGTAGTTGCTGAGTTTAAATTCTTTTGAACTATCAAAGATGACATATTTGTATTAATTGTAAGAGCCATTCCTTACCTTTCTGACTCTGCGCTCTCTCGCACATCATTCCCTAATCTACATCGCAAATAATATAGAAAATTAAAGTAATCCCTGTTTCTTTAAAATTTATATATAATTCACATATCCTTGTATACAAACATTATAGATTAACTAAATAAAAATTACACCATGTGCAAAACGAATATTTACATTTTTTTACATTTAATCTTATTCAAAAATGTATTTATATCTTTTTTTAAAGTAATATCAGTATTTTCGGCAAACTCAAGTAAACTTGTTGCGAATACATTAAAAGGATTGGTTTTGTAAAAAATTTTATCTTTAGGAGCAAGTATTTTTTTACAATCATTAATCAGAGTGGTGTCTTTTGAAGAATCTTTAAATCCTTGTTTTATATATTCATCATTAAAAACCATGTCTAAATAAGCATTTAGTTTTCCTTTTGACTCAGCCATTTCAAGCTCTTTGTTAATTGAATGTGGTCCAAAACCATAAGAATGACTTTCTTCAAATGAGCGTGCTTCTTTAGCAGCTTGCTTAAGACCATATAACATTTCATTTTTACCATTAAAAGACACATTGTTAATTCTAATATTCATTTTTATACTCCTTATGTATTATTATTAAAACTCGAAAAAATATTTTTTGCTATTTGTATTAAAATAATAATATATAGGAGGAAATTTATGACAAAGGTTCTTACAATCGGCAGTGCAACAATGGATGTTTTTGTTGAATGCGATGATGCAAATATAGTTTCAGTATGTTCACAAACTAAAAATTCTGATTTTATGAGTTATCCGTATGGTGCAAAAATTGATATTACAACATTTTCATCAAATGTAGGTGGCGGCGGTGTTAATACTGCAAGTAATTTTGGAAAACTTGGTTTTGATACTTCTGCAATATTCAAAATTGGTAAAGATATTTATTCAGAAGGTATTTTGGATGCTTTTAAAACAAGAAATGTTGATTTGTCAAATATAATTCAAGATGAAAAATCTTCTACCGGTTTTTCTATAATTTTAGTAAGTTTTCAAGGTGATAGAACTGTTTTGGCTCACCGTGGTGCTAATGCTGAAATTAGAGAAAGCGAAATTAATTTTGAGGCGATTAAAGATGCTGATTTAATTTATGTAGCACCTTTGAACGGTGAATCAAATAAAGTACTTGAATCTATTGTTGAATATGCTCACCAAAATGATACTAAAATCTGTTTTAATGCTGGTTCTACAAGTATAAAAAGAGGATTTGAACATATAAAAACAATTCTAAATTCTGCACACATTGTTGTTATGAATAAAGAAGAAGCGACAATGGCAACAGGTATTCAGGTAAGACCGGATACTAAGACTGAAAAATTTTCTCATGAGCTTATTCATAGAGATATCAAAAAAATGTTAACGACGATGAAGGTTATGGATTACCAAATAGTTGTAATTACTGATGGTGGAAAAGGGGCATATGCATATGACGGACAAAAGTTCTATTTTTGTCCGGTGTTCCAGTCACCTGTTGTTTCAACTCTAGGTGCTGGTGATGCGTTCGCATCTACTTTCTGTGGTGCATTAGAAAGAACCAAATTGAATGTTGGTTTATCTTTGATGTATGCTTCTGTAAACTCTGCAAGTGTTGTGTCTGAATTTGGTGCAACAGAAGGTTTGATTACTTTTGAAGAAATAGAAGAAACATTAAAGAATAACCCTGAATATACGTACCTAGAGGGCTAGGGGCAAAGGGGTAAAGGAACTGAAACCAAATGGAATTGGTACAAAAGTAGTGCCACGTCATTGCGAGCGTGAGCGAAGCAATCCAGATTAATTTCGATATAGATTGCCACGAAAATCACAGATTTTCTCGCAATGACGATGTTCTTTAACTCTTATACCAAGCAAATGAGTAAATGTTATGAATACACAATTTTCACCAAATATGCTCAAAACTTATGAGCAGTGTCCAAAGAAATTTTATCTAAAGTATATTAAACACATTAACATGCCAGTTAATGATGATGTTTTTGAGTTTGGTAAGAATATCCACGCATTAGCTTCTTATTATTTAAGAAAAGAAAATATTGATAAGATGGAAAAGGAACTTAATGAAAAAGAAGCGGGTGTCTGGAATTATTTAAAGTCTATCCGATATTTTGCGTATGACGTAGTGAATACAGAGTATTCTTTGACTGTAAAAGCGGATAAATTCTATTTTGGTGGAAGATTGGATGCTTTAGTTAAAAATGGTGAGGAGTATTTTATCTTGGACTATAAAACCGGTTCCGCACCAAAAAATGCGAAATATGATTTTCAAACAATGATTTATTTGCTTGCTGTTTCAAAATTTTTTAAGACAGATAATGTAAATTTTGTTTATATTGATTTGAAGAATAAAACAGAAGTAAAAATCAAACTAACTAGTGAATTAATATCTGAATATGAAAATAAGCTGACAGAAGTTGCAAACAATATTTCAATAATGGACGAACCTTCTAAAAAAGCAGATTGTAGTTGTGAATATAGGGCAATTTGTTTTTAGCGTGGTATAATTTTGGGTATGAAAGATTACTTAATTGATACACATGCTCATATAGATATGCTGGATTATGATAAAACGATGGCTTTGATGTCTGAGTATGGTGTGAAGAAAGCGATTATTCCGTCAGTTGAGGTTGCAACTTTAGATAAAGTTTTTGAAATAGCTTTAAAAAATGAAAATTTATATGCAATGATTGGAATTTTTCCTTCTGAAGTGAAAACATATACTCCTAAAGTTGAAGAAAAACTTCGAAACTTGGCTAAAAATCCTAAAATTAAGGCTGTAGGTGAAATCGGTCTGGATTATTACTGGGATAAATCTTTTGTTGATTTACAAAAAGAAGTTTTTGTTAAACAAATAAAATTAGCAAATGAATTAAATTTGCCGATTGTAGTCCATGATAGAGAAGCTCATAAGGATTCTTTCGATTTATTAAAAGAGTATAACAAAAATTCAAAAGTTTTGTTTCACTGTTTTTCCGGTAGTGTAGAATTTATGCGAGAATGTGTAAAACAAGGATGGTATATTGCAATTGGTGGTGTTGTAACGTTTAAGAATGCAATAAAGATGAAAGATGTCGCAAAAACTGTGCCTCTTGAATATCTTGTTCTTGAAACGGATTCTCCATACTTAACTCCTGTTCCTTTTAGAGGAAAAGAAAATAGTCCGGCTTATGTTAAATATGTGGCAGAAGAAATTGCAAATTTAAGAGATATACCGGTTGAAGAAATCATTGACATTACAACAAATAATGCAGAAAGGTTTTTTGAAATTTGAAAAAGGAACGTTTGGATAAAATTCTTACGGATTTAGGTTACTTTGAAACAAAAAGTAAGGCTGCGGCTGCAATATTAGCCGGCAGTGTTATGATAGGAACGGAAGTCGTTACAAAAGCCGGTTTTCAGATTGATCCATCAAAAGAGTATGATTTTAGAGTTAAATCAATGCCATATGTTTCGAGAGGTGGATTTAAACTTCAAAAGGCTTTAGAAGTATTTGATGTAGTTGTAAAAGATAGAATTTGTTTTGACGCTGGAGCTTCAACCGGCGGCTTCACTGACTGTTTACTTCAACATGGTGCAAAATTTGTTTATGCCGTTGATGTTGGATATGGTCAGTTGGATTGGAAAATTAGAAGTTCTGAGCACGTAAAAACAATTGAGAAAACAAATTTAAAAATCTGTACAAAAGATGATATATATGGCGAAAACGAACCAATGGCTGATTTATTGGTTTCGGATTTGTCGTTTATTTCTTTAACAAAAGTATTACCGAATTTAAAGACTCTTATGAATCCGAATTTTCATGAAATGATATGCTTGATTAAACCACAATTTGAAGCCGGTAAGGATTTAGTAGAAAAAGGCGGTGTAGTAAAAGATAAGAATACACATATCATGGTTATTGAAAATGTTTTGGCTTGCGTAAAAGAATTAGGCTATATAATAAAAGGGCTTACGTATTCTTCTATTAAAGGTCCTGCGGGAAATATAGAATATTTGGTGTGGCTTTCAACCTCTGGCGAAGAAGTTGAAATTAATGTAGAAGACATTGTTAATTCTGCGCATGAAAATTTGAATTAATCGATTATAGGTACACAATTGTAACATTTTCTTAATAAGCTCTAAAGTTTTTGAAAAATGTGCCGTTATATAAAATAGAATACTTATGTTTAGTGATAAAATATATCAAAATAAAGGAAAGCAATGGACAGAAATTTAGAACAAGCAAGAGCGTATTTATCCCATAGCAGAACAGAAGATGATGCTGCAAAGAAGCTTGAACAATTTAAAGAAAAGCTTAAAATCTTTGAAGGCATAACTAGTATTGCACAGGCAAGAAAATTGGCAAAAGAGAATTTTTATATTGAAAATGATGTCAATTATATCAATCTTGAAAATGCAATGTGTGTCATAGTTCAATCCGCAAACGATTTTAAGGTTTGTTTAGAGGATGAAAAAGAAGTTATTTTATATAGTATTACAAAACCAAAAGAAAAGAAAAAGCACGATGATAAAGATTAAATTTGTAGTTTCACCATTGAGGCGAAGCTGGTAGTCTTAAAATTAGCTAGTAATTTTAACCAAGAAGCCGACCAAATGTCTACGTGCGTAGCACTCGTAATGACAGTACACCAATAGAGCAAAATAAAAAATATCAAATTTATCCCACTTAAAAGGAGCATATCATGACAGAAATTAAAGGGCAGTACTTGTACAATTTAAAGACCGGTCAAACAATCGGACGAAATAAGGATGATGTTAAAACTTCTGAAGATAAGAATCAATATTCTGTAAATGGTGTAAAACATAATTGGGAAACTTATCAGCTATTGAATGACATAAGCAATGTGATTGATTATGACTATGGAACGGTAGAAGACTTGCGCTTAAGCCAAATTGTACAGTTGTTTGCTCAAGGAGATATGACTGTTGATGAACTCCAAATTGGTTTGAAATCTAAAAAAATTGCAGATATTAATATAACAGAAAATAACGGTATAACTACAGTAACTTTTACTTATGAAGGTAAAAAGTATACTTTAAAATGCTCTACAGATGCTGCAAAATCTCAAATTGATGATGTAAAAGACGATGCAACTAAAAATGTTACTATAGAAGGTGGTACTACAACTCCTGCGACTCCTGATTCAAGGGCTTTAAGCCAAGAAGAATTTGAAGCCAAAAAGAATAATAGTAATTTCTACAATTATAATGGTGAGAAGCGAAGCATAAGTATAGGAAACGTAGCATGGGTAACATATTCTGATAAAAATCAACCTGATGGAGTTTATGGAGCATCACTTCCAAAGTTAGATATTGATGTTTATGCTAGTGAGCTTGAAAATACTCCTGAATATATGGAAGATAGTGCGCATGATATATGTGCACAATGGAGTTATCTAGCGGATTTAACAGTTCAAATTTGTGATAAATTAGGCATAGAATATACTGATAGACATGATTCATATGAAGCTATTTTTGACCAAAATCGTTTAACAAAAGAGCAGGGGCAATATATCAATTCTCATCCGGAAGAATTTTTTGGAATGAAAATCAATTATGATGAAAACGGTGAATATCAGGGAATTTATTTGGGTGCATATTATGATTTATATTGTTATTCAAAATATACGCAAAATTCAGATTTTATGAATATAAAAGATGTTTATTGGAGTCAGGTTGATAAATTCAGTAAATCATTACAAATGAATCAAGGTACTAACTTGATGACTACTCCAGAATGCGATGGCAATACTGTAACATTCACTGATGAGTCAATAGAAATGATAAAAGAGATGTTAATGAAAGGTCGTGGATTCGACAATGAACATCATGCTTATAACAAAAATGAATATGGCTTTGTTCAATTGTTAGGTTTAAATCAAAACTCTAGCGAAGAAGAGATTCGTCAAAAAATTGCAGATTTTTGCTATAAAGCAGGTTCTACTGATGGTAAAACTATTTTGGTAGAAGATTATTATAACGCTCTAGCTGTGGCTAAAGTTGGTATATCTGGCGGTTCGTTGTCAAATATAGATTTAGAAATTCCTTTAACATATGATGAAATCTCAAGAAATATCAACAATGCTCTATATTTAAAGATAGAAGAGTGTGAAAAATTAGGCATTGATATTTCAGATTTAGGCATAACTAAACCATCTCAATTTATAAAAATAAATGCGTCTGAGGCCTTCAATGAAACAGGCTTAATGAATGGTGGAGTAAAAGATGAACGTTATTCTAATAGATTTTATAATGATGATGTAACTAAACTGGAAGATCCTTGGATTAATGTACCTGAAGATTACAAAAGTCCTGATGGTGATACAAGCGGTGTTGGATACTATGTATATCAACTTAAAGAAAAATATCCTGATATTTATGAAAAATTTAAAGACATTTTCCCAGAATACGGCAATGGTCACGGCCAAAGTCGGTCAATAAATATATGTATTACTAACAACAGATATTCTGATAATCAGGATTTTAGAAAACTTTTGATGTACGCAGCAGGTGTTTCTGAAAGTGAAATAAATTCTATATATATGAATTCAGATGCTCAAAAAATAAATGAAAAGGTTGCAACAGCTCTTGGGGGTATTGTTGACGGACCTTATATTACGAGTGATATTGAATTTGATGTTATAGATTTGATGAACTACTTGTTAGGTAAAAATGATACCGGCACAAATTATTTCTATGCTTCTGGTATAGTCCAGCCTCAAACTAATAATACTGTTAATGTTACTTCAAATGATGGAGTACAAGATTATACAAACTATTCTAATGTATTTGAGGCAAGTGTTTCACTTCCGACAGATAGTTCTGTTAAATATGTTGATGATATAGATAAAACTGTTCGTGCAAATGGTGAATTTAATAATAGCGATATTCGAAATGAAATATATGATTATATGAGGGAATTAATAGACCCAATATATCAGGATTATTTCCGTGGGTCACCAGAATCTTATGTAAACTTTAATCATGATTATGAAGCATGTACAAAAGATGGTAATGATATATATAGTCCTTACGAATATGTTTGGAAAGATGAAGAAACAAAGCAAGCTTTTGTAAAAGAAGTAGAAACAGCTATTCAAAAAGTGCTTGATAAATATTCTGATGTATTATCAAGTATGACATTTGATGGAAGAAGAATTTCTTTTACAACAAAGGACGATAGTACATATACCGGTGCACCATTCGTAAATGGTGATATCGTTAATGGTGGACGTTTTAGAAACGTAGGAGATTATGAACCAGCATTAAAAACACCAAAAACATATTTAGCTCCGAGTGTTATAGCAAATAATGTGCCTGATAATGCTCCAGTTATTAAAGATGATAATGGTAATGACTTGTCTTTGTACAAAACTCCTTGGGAGGGTGTATTAGTAGATAAGAATAATACATTATATTTGTGGGATAGTGCAAATAGCCGTTATATTAATGCTGGAACCGTAAATGCAGTAGAACTTGCGAATGGAAATATAGATGCATTAAAAAATATAATAAGTGATTTTAGCACTGGTGCTAACTTTATAAATGGTAGTGAGTATGCTGTCACTGGTGGCAGTGAGTATGAAGTTGCAAGGGTTCTAATTAATCTAGTATATGGTTATAACTTAACATCATCTCCTTGTATATTTGAAAAAGATGGAAAGTACTATCAATTTGATGAAAGAAAGGATACTAATTTAGATTCTGAATATGGACGTATCACACCTGAAACGTTCATATCATTGTTAACGGAAATTGAATTTGCAGATGGTGTTACAGAAACAGCAACGCAAGGTAAAACTTCTAATACACAACCAGAACCGGAAGTGACTGTAGTTGATACCCCTGATGTTCCTACTGCAGAAATACCGGTGCCGGAAGTTGAACAACCGGTTACACCGACTGTTGCAGTGGAAGAAAAAACTATAACAAAAGAAGAAAAAGAAGAAGTTATAATCAAATCCGAAGATATTGTGTCTGAAATGCAAACGGCTGCGGAGAAACTGAATTTAACAGCAGCAAAGACTACCGGAACATACTACCAATTCTCAAATCAGGGTTCATATCTGTATGTTTGGAATCCTAAAACGAAGAAATTCAAAGCTTTTAGTATAAATACACGAAATGCTGACGGAACTATAAATCAAGAGTTTACGCAAACAGGTAAAGCTGTAAACAGAACTGAAGCAAATGTTTATTATGAAGCTCTTCTTGAGGCGTACAAAAATGGGTATAATTTTACTGTAAATTATCCTTGGGTATGTGAAAAAGACGGCGTCTACTACGAATACGATAAAGAAGCCGGTTGCTTTAAGAAAAGAACGGATTAGATGCATAGAGGCGAAGATGCGAAGAAGCTAAGTTGAAAACGTGGGGCAGTTTGCCCCACGTTTTTTGTTAGAAGGTAAATCTCTAAGTATGGCGTGTTCTCTCTACACGGGGGAGTTTTATGCTTCACTTACAAGTTTGTAATTTTTACTACAAGCTTGTAAGTGTGGTGTAAAGGGTGGGGGCTTGCCCGTAGGGAACTATGTAAAAAATTTAATTTATTAACGTTATAAAATTAATAAATTAAAAAAAATTTAAATTAGCCCCCACCCGAATTTCTAAGTTTCGCACAGCTAAACTTGAAATTCTACCCTCCCCCGTGGAGAGGGAACGCGCCATTATCATTTTTAAGCTACTAGATTAAGTTTAATTTGTCGATTTTAAAACAATTTTTCATTCAACAGTCTAATGAAAACATTTAAACAAAAAAAGAGCCTATCATATATAGGCTCTTTTTTAATACCTTTTCGATTAAAAACTAAACAGCTTTTTGTACTTTGCCAGCTTTTAAGCAAGAAGTACAAACTGTAATTTTCTTAGTTTGACCATTTACATTAACTCTGATATCTTGTAAATTTGGAGTTTGTCTTTTTACAATTTGTTTATGAGAGAATGTTAACTTAGCTGCTTTAATAGGTTTTTTACCGCATACTTCACATTGTTTTGACATTGTTATATTCCTTCTTTCTACCAGTGTAATACAAGTGTACATTAAACTTGTTTATTTTACAAGTCATATTGTAAATTTTTTGTAACAAAATGTTAAATTTATTATTTAGAAGTTTTCTCATATTATGCATATTATAACAGATAGCCAAAATTTTGAAGCTCGTAAGATTGCGTTAACTCGCAATGTATTTAATAATAAGAAAACAAATATAGAGCTATATGAATTGTCATCAAGCGACCGCAATTTATTAAACCATATTGGTCAAAACATTAGCATAAAAGAAATGTTTCCAAATTTAAAAAATGAAAAAGTAAGAAGTTGGCAAGACATTTTAGATTTTACTGTTGATGTTGCAAAAGCTTCCGGTGTAAAAAAAATATTAGCGTTAAGTAATAATAAACCTTGTGGGCTCGCAACCGTTCAAATTGAAAAAGATTCTTTAAACTTAATAGGAATTGTTTCAATTCCGCAAGATGTAAATAAAAAAGAAACTTTTGTTGCTAATACGATTTTTTGTCATCTCTTTAAACTGGCAAATTCACTAAAAGTAAAAAATATTGCACTCGAGGCTGTAAAAAATTCTCCATTTAATTTAGTTAAAAAATATTCACCAAATTATGATAAAATAGACAAGTGGCTAAAAAATAATTCATATAAACTTATTATATAATTTAAAGCAAAGCATTTAATATAAGCTTTGCTTTAAATATATACTAATATAGCCTTAACAACAATTCTCTCCACAGAGAGGTTCACGTCCAACACATACATTATCACATTTCCTGTTTCTTAAAGTCTCAACAGGGTTTGGAGCTACTTCAAATCTAAAATCACACTCATTACATTTTAAGTATTTATTAATAACAATGTGACTTGGAACAGTACAAACATCTTTATTTACAATGTTTTGATATGTAAAGAAATCAAAATCTTTTGGTGCTTCACAAACAGGAATATATGATTCTCTCATTGCGGTATAACTTGATGTATTACATAGTATATTTCTGACATATTCGATATTTGGCCCTAGAGTTAAAGGAGTAGGGAATGTGCCATTTGGAATTATTTGTTGCCATGATTTACCTTCATATTTTTGAAGAAGTTCACAAGCAATATGTAAGTGAGTTACCTCTTCTAAGAAAAATCTTTCCCATATTTTTTTAATATATTCATCTGTTTCATCTAAATACATTGAATAGTATAGATAACATTCTGTATATTCGTGATTAAGTAGATTTTCAAGCCAAGTTCCATTTGGATCAATTAAGCTTCCATATTGGGATACATGTTCTTCTTCAACTAAACCTATTTCTTGATATAATCTTCTTCCAAGTTCTGAGGTATAATACTGTCCAACATTCA